>JAABUM010001801.1_pt1 | contig 30688 bp, 54 predicted proteins | sample 5559161 | NCBI WGS metagenome assembly JAABUM01 (sample SAMN10711868, study PRJNA513369) | rock metagenome | isolation source: Antarctica rocks | place: Antarctica: Victoria Land, Siegfried Peak nord
TGCACTTTTGGAGTTCCTAGCTCTTGAGGCAGTTATGATCTGCAAGTTAGCCCTGTGTGCTGTGTGCAGCACAAGCCGGCGAGCTGCGGCCTGAAGAGCAAGTCTGGCGATAAGCTTTCCATGCACTACTCTGGCTACCTCACAGACGGTGCGATCACCCATCTGGCTGTGCGAATGGCGTGCGTGTCGCCAAAGCTCGGGCAAAATGCTTCCCTGCATGAAGTCCTTGCCTTGTCGCCTTTATTTCACTGTCCCGACTGCTATCGCGGTACAGTCGCACAGATTCGCCGGCGCACAGGCACATGGATTTGCGCGCCTGGCAGACACGGCATCATGGGACTTCCGCACTCACTGTGTGACTGCACCATGGCTAGGCACGAAATTCGACAGCAGCCTGGACCGCAACCAGCCATTCGACTTCAAGCTGGGAGCCGGCCAGGTCATCGGCGGCTGGGAGCAGGGCCTGACAGCCATGTGTGTTGGCGAGAAGCGCAAGCTGCGCATCCCGCCAAACCTGGCCTACGGTGAGGATGCAGCATGTCGCAAAGCCAGCACGGCGGCACAAACTCTTGACCCACTATCTGTGAAATTAGGCCCTCTGTGAAGTCAGGCCGCTTGAGATATCGTCTAGTTTGCTCAGTGTCGGCACGAATCCAGCTTTCTCTCGACTGAGACCTGCCATGAGCGGTTGCAACTTAATTTGTCCCGACAATTCGACTTCCTGTCATCCAGGTGACCGCGGCGCTGGCGGCGTGATCCCACCTCGCGCGCACCTCGTGTTCGACGTGGAGCTACTGAAGATCAACTAGCCGTCACGGTCGCTCCTGATTTTCCTTTCCTCTGCCAACGATCCCGAGCAAGTTTTGTGGATGTTGGATGCTATGTGCCAGGATCGGATGCCACTTGCTTCATGTCCATGGGTAAAACCTCGGAAACAAGACGAACCCAAGCGAACCATAGACTAGGAAGTACGTCCACACGAGTCGAGCATGCTTGCCGGTGCACAGATGAGCAGCAAACCAATATAGTGGCGGGCATGTGGAGAGGAGCCTCGTGGCCACTTGTACGTGCATGCACAGCGTCACAAATGCCGCCAAAAATCCCCAGTGCGCAATGTACCCAGCCGCCACCAATGGAAAGGTCTTGTGTTCTTCCTTGTTCGGCTGCCGTCTCCGGCCGCCCCCACCTGCGGCAGTCAACACACATGGCTGTGAGAGTGGAACAAGCACACAACTCTACTGGCATCCAGTTCCAGGGGCTATGTGCAGCACACCGGTGGTAGATTGCGGTAGGCATAACAGTTTTGGTGCAGCAGATTGACATGCAGAAGACCGTCTGGGCTCAGAATTACCCAAATGAGTATCCATGATTCTAGTGTCATTCATTATAACGCTTACGCATTGTCTTCATTGCCCAGACGTCTTCTTCGTGATTGTTGTGTGCACTGCAAGGGTATTCAGGATCAGGGGCCTCAGGATAGTAACCTCACCTGGCATGAACAGGGCGCGAGCGCTCGGCGCGACGCCATGCTCGCTGACGAATCGAAAGCAGCCCCAGGACGACAGCACCAGGATGGGGGCGGCCAACAGGAAATTGGGTGCCTGCATTACAAGGAGAGTCCACTTTTGGTACGAGACTTTACCTGAGGAAGATGCATGTGTCATTGCTTCAGCTGCTCTTGCGCAAGCAAGACTGACATCAGTGCAGTCAAGAGCCCAGCGACGGCCTGAACGCAAGGTGCGCCTCACTTGCTGCAGGCGGAAGTAGCGCAGGAAGCCGACGTCCCAGTACTGCCGCTGCACGTGGCCGTACAGGTACGGCAACGGGTCACCGCACCAGGCAGGCGCCTCTGACAACACGCCCGCAGTGCAGAATTGGCGGTAGCCATAGTACTGAAACGCCGCCAGCGGCAGCGCCACGAGGGCGCCGCCGAGTGCCGTCTGAAGGATGATGCGCGTGCGGCCTGCAAAGAAGGAGGGTATTGGGAGATAGGTTCCACGACAGATTGGAAAGCTTTTGGATACGTACATTTCGAGGGGGTGGACAGCGCCGCGAAGAAGGTGCCCAAAGTTGGTAGGGCCGGCAGGTGGCAGAGCAGGACGCGTGGAGGCATGTGCGTCGCATCATCTTGGATAATTCACCACAGATGGAGAGGCATATGAGGAATCAAAACCAACCTGATATCCTGTTGCCGCGGAGGTTGCACAGCCGTCTGAGGCCCTCATGGCCCACGAAAATGCCGCTGACGATGCCGTTGGATCGTGCCGCAGTGGACAAGCCAAAGAGGGCCGCGCCCGTCAGCGGCCATTTGCCCAGGATAATGAGCGCTGAAAACGAAAGCAAAGCGAAACCACTCTCCGAGTACACTGCCGAGTGAAACACCGAGGCAGGGTTGCAGCAGAACAGTATTGCGGACAGCGTTGCGATCCGTCGGTCTGCGTACACTGATTCTGTCAGCCTGCAGCGCAAAGCGGGGCTGCATTCAGGGTCGGAAACCTCGTCGTAGAGCAGACAAAGATGCATTTCCAAGGGACATAGACAAGAAACTGCTGGAGGCAGAGCAACATGCTTTCACCTGAACAATAGTACACATGATACAGCGGAGGCCAGGACGCTGAGGAGCAGGCCAGCCAGGATTACAATATCCACTCTGGACAGAGGCACTCCAATGGAGGCGCCTGCACAGATGCACCCCCAGGTCGTTGCGATTGGCATAGTAGAGCCTGAGCGTGTTTGCAACAGCTTCATGTGCCCCACCCTGTCGCATCATGCTGTGTCGCTCACCTGTGAAGCTCGCAGCTCTCAAGAGGATGGGGAGCAGCGGGAAGAAGGCGTGAAACTGCTCATACTCGTAGCCGCAACTCGCAATGCGAGTGAAGAACACAGAGTCCCAGACCGCAAGGCGGAGCAGACTGGAGTGGCTGCCGCCTGTGGGCGCAGGATCAGAGCGAAATTCGGTATCATTGGGCGATGGAACATGCGTGCATGGGCTTGAAAGTATAGTCACTGTCAGAACATGCTCCTCAGCGCCCAATCGCTTGAAGAAAGGCCGTAGCCTCAGGTCACCTGGCTGCGGCGGAACAGAGCCGTCACAATCGACTAGCCCGATCAGGCTGCTGGTGTCGTATGGCTGCCCGTGCAGCCCGGAGAGCAGCAGCACGACCATCAGTGCTGATCGAAGCGCCAAGCTCAGCCCGAACACAATGATATCCTGCCTGCATGGGAACAGCCGCCAACGGATGAACATCAGGCCGATGGATCAGCACCTGCTGCTGTCCCTAGCGAATGCATGCAGCTGATATCAGTCGATGACCAACATACCTGCTCACGAGCTTGGCCATGGCCGTCGCCGATCACACTGGCCTCGTAGCATCACCTCCGGAAGTGCACTATCAACAGCCAGGGCAAAAGGCCGGCCTGCAGCGGCCGATCGGCTCCAACGTCGCATCGCCGTGCGACAGTGCCTTTCTGGCACCGCGCACTGATATGAAATAGCAATACGTTTGAGACAACATTGTGACTGGGATGAAGGCGGCTGCAAGCATGCTGCAGGGCGGGCGCCGAAGTCGAAAGCCGGAACGCCATCTATCGGTAGTGCTGCCCGAGTCCAATGCCTGCTCGCTTTGTGGCATTGAGCAGGCGGTTACGGTGCGACTGCGTCTTACGGTTGCAAGGCCGCCAGCGCTTGCGTCTGTCATCATGTACGTGTGACCACTTGACTAGCTGCCGCGGCAGCCGCACGGCGTAGCGGTCAAGAGCCAATTTTTCAACAAGTCATTTGCGCAGCACATTCGCGGCGCGCGCTACCAGCACGGCAGCATCCTCCGCCCGTCCGTCTTCCTTAGGACCAGGGTGAGTGGATGCACTGGTCTAATCAGGGCGAAGGACGCCAAACTGGACTATGAAACAGGCCCCTGGAAGTCTAAGGCAGCGCTGCGCGCCCCTAGCTCTGCAGTCTCTAGGTGCCTTCCCGCAAGGACGCGGCCAGCCCGCAGCTGCTGCGTGCAGCCTACCACCAGGTCACTTCTGCAGGTGGAAGCGCGCGCTGATTGCGTCGATCACAGAGCCCAGGTTCTCCTTGACCTGCAGACAGACGTAGAAGCATTGTTGACGCGGGGCCTCTGATTCTACACCAGGGGATGACGTCTTCAGATGCAGATGCCACTGTCTGGATGAAAGCTGATTTAAGCCTGTGTTCAGGTTGGGTCTGGACCTTGACGGGCGCAGAAAACAATGTAAAAGACTTTAATCCGAGCCTGAGATTGGGTGCGGACCTTGACGGGAGGGTTGGCAAAGTTGCCATCGACGCCCGGGATGTCGCCCGAGTGGTACGCCACCTTAGACTGCGTGAACTTGAGGCCGTGCGCGGTGGACACCACCACCGCCAGGTCGTCCTTGCCGATGACGTCGCGCTCCCGCAGCTTGATCAGCGCCGCCAGGGCGACGCCTGCATAGACGGGCATGAGGTTTCGTAGTAGATCAGATCCGGCCCAGCGGCGAGCGGCTGCTCGTGCTGGTGCTGCGGCATTGCTGGCGACGCTGCAGTGCACAGCGGGCGACTCATAGGGTCGACTACGCTGAAGTTTGCCGCTCGGATGGTGTCCAATCAAAACAAGTTCAGCTTTGATCATCAAGGCGGAGACACACCGGTGTGTGGTCAGTGAATAATGCTGGTGGGTAGGCGCGCGCAGCGGTGTCTACGACGCTCTCATATTCCACCTCGAAATAATTTTATATTTCTTTCACTCGGACACTTCAATCGGAAACGTTGCCAGGAACTCACAACCGGTGTGCTGGCAGTTGAACATGCCGGTGAGGTCGGCGCGCGCAGCAGCGTCCATGAGGCTCTTCGACTCCCCCTGGTCGATCTCCTTCATCTGTGCGAATTATTGCCATGGGATCAGACCAAAGAACGGCGCGCACCGGTGTGCGGGCAGTTGAACATGCCGGTGAGGTCGGCGCGCGCGGCGGCGTCCATGAGCTCCTCCTCGGTGGCCTCCTCCACGATGCCGTCCGTCGCCTCCAGCGCCAGGATCGCGCGGTCGATGGACACCGGGTCGCCGATCTGGATGGCGCTCGCAAACGTCGTCCGCGCCTTCATCGGCTCGAAGTGCTTCCAGCCCTGCGGCGCGGGGAGCAGAGGGGCATTGGAAAGAAGGACAAGGCCAAGCCTGACTATCCACTGGAATTCCTTCCAGCACCGTGTCAGGGACAGACTTGCCGCAGCAGGAGGCAGGTAGATTCTCAGCAGATACAGTAGCTGCGCGGAAGCGTGCTGAACAGTGGTCCAGCCAGGCACTCGAGCAAGACTCCACAGAAAGAAACGCACAAGGGCAATTCGAGCTAAATCTCGATACAGGTTTCGAGAGCCCCACCTTCTTGTAGGCCTGGTACAGGGGGTTGGCATTGTGGGCCTGGGCGCACACGAGGCGCGGCAGGCGGTCGATGAGGCCCAAATCCTTGCACATCTTGAAGCCCTTGTAAAAGGCATAGATGTTGCCCAGGTTGCCGCCGGGGATGATGACCCAGTCTGGCACCTGCAGCAAATGTCAAAGGAACATTTGGCATAGCAGCATGGAGCCACCTTGATGGCTGGCCATCAAGGCCAGCCCTTGCTGCACTTGCGAGCCAGCATCTCTGGGGCGCATGGGAGCGTCTTTCACACCCTGCTGAAGATGGAACAAATGACAGCAGATGCCGTGTCGGGCAGTCTGCTACGACAGCGCAGGCTGCCCATGCACACAGCCAGCGCCCACCTGCCAGTCGAACTGCTGGCAGATCTCGATGGCCGCCGTCTTCTGGCCCTCCAGCCGCAGGCTGTTCATGGAGTTGGCCAGGTAGATGGGCTGCTCTGCCGTCACGTCGCGGATGAGGCGCATGCACCCATCAAAGTCTGTGTCGATGCTCAGCACCTGCGGGCGATGAAAAGGTCCATTACGCAATTATCGTAAACCGGGAAGGCAGCCAAAATGCACGAAACGTGACGGCGTCGGTATGGCCCGGCACCTCCGACTTGCTGCCAGCCTGAGCTGACAGAACATGTGCAGCAGGCCAGACAGCGTTCCACATATTAGCCGTAGCAGTGACAGATTCATGTAGCTACATTGGCGCACCAGCGAGCCGTTGGCGATGGGCTGCACCAGCTGCGCCAGGCTGATCTTGTCGGCCGGCAGGAAGACGATGGAAGGGATGCCGGCGGCAGCGCAGTACGCCGCCAGCGCCGCCGAGGTGTCGCCGGTGGAAGCGCAGCCCACCGCCTGCACCTTCTGCGGGTTCAGCTTCCGCAGCCGGTTGACCTGCGCATGATCGTTGACCGATTCAGCAGGAGGTAGGATCATGCTGGGGAATATCGAGAGATGGATAGATGGACGCTGATCCCCTGCACGGGTCCCTGTCACCGCTGCTGCTCTGCGGCCAGGGACACTGGCCAGCGCCACTTTGAGGCGGCAAGGACAGCAGACTCCAGAGGGGCCGCAGCCACACGGGCTGCCAGCGATACATGCTGCAGCTGCCACAGGCATCTGTGCGCATGATTCAACCTGCAGACTTGCGACATGACCCATAAAACACTTCAGGAACACGCCCACCTGGCTGACGAGCACGGTCATGCCCAGGTCCTTAAAGGAGCCTGTGGGCGACCAGCCACACTGCTTGACCCACAGCCGCGACATGTTCAACGACTCTTTGCCAAAGCGCTCGGCCCAGAACAGGTTCGTGTTGCCCTCGAACATGCTGACCACGTCGTCGCTGCTCAGGTCCTGCGAAGGCACAGCGTAACCCGTTAGCACGCGCCGCTGTTGCACCACAGGCGTCGTCAGTTGCTTGAAAGTGAGAACTGGGCTTGCAGCAATGCCAGGACATCGAAGATGATGCGCCACAGGCATACTAAAGCGCCACGGTCATGTAAAGCAACAGTAAAGTGATGAGCAACCCCTCTGGCAAGCGCTACGTCCTGTGACCTGGCTTGCGAGGTTCCGTACATCAGCAAGATGGCGAGGCGTGCGTCATCGTCCGCAGGATGCGCCAGCCGCTTGCATGTGCCAAGCGCATCTGGCCAGCCACCGTGTTCTCAGTGGTCCCCCAGCCACACCACCATGACGTAAATTGCACGGAGCTTCGGACTCACCGGCAGGACCCACTCCTTCTTAGACCACACGCCCGAGCCGTACGGCCAGTAGGTCTTGCCGACGCGGCTGTCAAACAGCTGCTTCCAGTGCTCCGGGCTGTACCGCCCCAGCTTCTCCATGTCGTGCTCCACGTCCAGCAGCCCGCCGTCGTTGGCCAGGTACCGCACCTGCAGCAATGTGTGCAACCTGGAATGTGAGATGATGTCAACATGCATGCAGAAAGCGTGCATGACATGCAGCAGTGCAGCGCCACATCCGCTTTCGTGGAGCAGCCTCTGCGTGGACGAGGCTGTAATCAAGCAACAAAGCGGAGACACACTACGGAAGTGCACATGCTCATCATGCCGCCGCCGCCATAACAAGTCCCACCTCGTCAAGCGAGTACGTCTCGCCGCTCGTGTTTCCCGACTTGACGTCGTTGAACGGCACGTACTTTGACGAGAAAGAGGTGTCCGACTGCCAGTTTGCTGCACGGCAATGAAAGACGAAACTGACTCCTGCAATGAGAAGCTGATAGCCGGCGCCGCAGAATTGAGCAGGCAGGACGATGGACCAAAGCCTTGGCTGTGATGGCGCTCACCTAGCCTGGCGGCCGTCTCCCGGATGTCCTCCACATTGGACGGAGGGGCCGCCACGGCCTGGACCGCGAGGCATCGCCGCTGTTGTCGCCTCGAGGCAGTCCTGAGGGCATGCAGCTGGGGTCCGCTGAAGCCGCTGGTGCGCGAGCCGACGGCATGCTCCTGAGCCTGCGGCAGCGCACCCAGCCTGCCGGCCATGGCTGCGCGCTGACCGGCTGTGCTCCGCTGGCGCGGTTCCTGTCGCTTGCTCAAACACGTGAAATGCGTTGGCGAACACTAGCGCGTGCCTAGCACTGCACAACTGCTGTGCGAAGATGCGAAAGCTGTTATATTGATCAACTTATGCTCGGCGGTGCAGCGCAGCAAGCTGTAAACCGGATGTGGCATATCTTTTGCACGGCGAGCATGAACGCGGCGAGTTTGTCCCCGTAGACTTCTTCTGCACCATTTCCATGGCGGGAGGATCCTGCGAAGAAGCAGCTGACCCCCAGATCTTGCTGACAGCGTCATCACAAACCTGTTGATAGGCATCACGGTCGATTATCAGACTTGCACAATTATCAGACTTGCATCGGCGGCACGATGCTCGGCCTGCAGGCCCCGTCGCTGGGCCATGCATGCATTACAGCTGGCAGCGCAAGCACGCTGAAACCACGCCCACGCAGCGGGCGTCCGTTCCAGAGCAGGCCGCAGCGAACACTCAGGATCAAAAGTTCTCGTCTGACATGCATGGCACAGCAGACAGCGCCGCCTGCGACGGCCACTCCCCCAGGTAGGCATGTCCCTTTGCGAAGTTCCTGATCATTGATCGCTGTGAAGCTTGCACACATTATGCTGACGTTGTCTATCTTGATGTGTCCAGGACTGGCGACTATCCCGTGGGACGGCACACCAGAGCAGGAACAGGCATGCGCGCCCCCTTCCCGCGCCGAGTCGCATAGAGTGCATGAGCGTTCACCATGCTCCTCCATAACGATCGCAATCAGACAAACGATTGCGCAATCAGACAGAGGCATTTGCACTTCCCGACGTAAGACGGCTGGTCTGCTGCCTGCTCAGGCTCTGGCTGAGCTGGACAGGCGCATGGCGGCTTCGCCAGAGGACACGCCAGATCGCGACACGCAGCAGTGGTTCCTGCGGGACCGCAAATTCGATGTGGACGCAGCAGTAGAAAAGCTGGAGTCCGCCCAACGGTGGCGGAGAGAATTCAGGTGAGCAGCTGCGTCTGCTGCTGCCATGGAGGTGCAGCGCTTGAGCAGCATGCATGTCTGGGCGGATGTGACATGCCACACATGGGAGTGATGCTAGCTCTTGTTCAGAGATCTTCGCAGACGTTTCTCACGGCGCTCCCTTGCTGGCAACGCAGGGTAAGTGAGATCACAGAGCAGGCGGTAGCGGCAGAGGTAGCGAGCGGCAAGGCCTACCTGCACACAGCCAGGGACATAAACAACCGGCCCGTGCTCGTCATCCGGGTGCAGAAGCATCTGACAGGTGAGTTGCTTTGGATACAGCGCTTCAGGCGCTTGGTGTAGCAGCACCCGCCGTACAGTGGGGAACATTTGTGCAAACTCGTTATGCAGCTGCAAACTAGGGTTTACCTGCAACTTGCGACTCTCCTGCTGAGCCACGCAATCTGAGACGCAATCTAAGACGCAACCTGAGATGCATTTTGAGGCACGCAGGCGATTTCCCGCTGGAGCACATCAAATGGCTGTGCGTGCACCTGCTGGAGAAGGCAGAACACAAGTAGACCATGCATTGTGAGGGATCAAGAAGTTGCGTTCTTTTTGCACAGGCGAATTCCCGCTGGACGACAGCAAGCGGCTGTGCGTGCACCTGCTGGAGAAGGCGATCGCAGAGCTGCCACCGGGCGGCGAGACGCTCGTTGGCATCTTCGACCTGCGCGGCTTCGGCAACCGCAACGCAGACCTGGGCTTCGTCCGCTTCCTGGTGCGCCGCGCCGCCGCTGTCAGCGCTATATGACAGTGCGTTTGTAGAGTTTAGGGTTGCTGATTGATGGCACTCCCCGTCCCTGGCGCCGCCCCCCGCCTGGCTCCCGGCCCCTGGCTCCCATCCTGGCCCCTGATTCCGCCGGCATTGTCACCGTAAGACGCCGCCGTGAACGCCTCCGTTCCCGCTCCCCTGGCGCGGGTGTTGCATTACCTCTTTTGCTGCAAACTTGCAAGGTGTACACTGTGTCAATCCTACTTAACGTTGTTGTTCCATGGTGCAGGTGGACATCTTCTTCACGTACTACCCCAAGCGCTTGGGGCAGGTCATCATGGTGGATGCGCCCTTCATCTTCAAGCCCGGGTGGGCAATCGTCAAGCCCTGGCTGCGCAAGTACGCAGACCTGGTCTGCTTCGTCAGCCGCAAGCAGCTGGCGGAGGACTTCTTCACGCCCAACACGCTGCCGCCGGACTTCCGGGAGTGACACACAAACGACGGGCAATCAGAGAGTCGAAATGATGGATTTGATAAGCCGGGAGGATCGGGGCCACAAGACGGCCAGCACTGCCCTGCCGGCTACGCGCCGCAGCACGTGCGATGAGTGCGGCGTACGGCTGGCGCTGCCCGCCAGCCGGCTGCGGAACGGGCACCAGCGGTGCGCGGAGGGCGAGTGGAGTGCGCTAGATTGATGGCAGAGGCAATCATCAGCACCATTTTTGACATGAAGGCGTAGAGTGCGGCTGAGGCATTGGGGACCGACAAACTGAGAGGTGCAACTGAGAGGTGCAGCACGGGTTGGCAGTCATATTACTCGTGCCACTACTCCAGAGACCGAGAGGAGATGGTGAGGTGACACCGATCTCTAGCTACAGTGCGTCATTGCAATCCTTGTTACAAGTTGACAATGCTGAGGTTGCGTAGGTCCAATCCAATTGGAGACAATTGCGAGTCAATCTGATAGTTCATTGCAGAGGCGTGTCAACATCCCAGATACTACTTGTGCTGGCGAGTCAACCAATATGAGCACTGAGGAGCACGCAAGTGCAGTCCAGCTGATGATCCAAGTAGATAGCGGGGCACCTGACTGGTGCCCAACAGACAAAGCAAAACAGAGGTTCTATCCGGCAGAGAAACAGGCAGATTCTCACATGCGCCCGCAGCAGCGGCCATATGATCCCCTGCCCCGAACTTCCCAAAAAGCTTTCTACTGCGAAACAGCGAGCGCCGCCGCTTGCGGCATCACGCGCATCGCGTGCAGCTCGAGAGTACTATCGGCCAGAAGTGCAGACGAATATGGTTTGGTGTTCCAAGCCCATGACTGGGTCACCAGGCCGACAGTCATGACCGGCACCGGACATGGCTGTTGTCCTGACCAAAGGCCCAACCGCCGTTGGGTCAACCGCCGTGGATCAGGCAAACCAGGCTGAGGCCTTGAGGACGTTAGTGTGCGCCGCTTTGATCCTGTCGTGCACCTGCAGCAACGGGCAAGGAAGTTGGTGGCAGCGTGGCATGCGGATGCTGCTGCCAGGCGCAGCCGCCGCACGATGAATGCCCTGCTGCGGTTTCGCTGCCCTGTGAAATGCCTTGCACGATGCCTCCTGCAATCTCCGGGTTCTCAGGATCGCACCTGGCGAGCGGTCGGCCGCAGGTCCGGGTCTATCTTGAGGCACTGCATGCACAGAGATGCATTTATTGGACACTGTTGAGAATTTATCATCATTTACTATTATCTGTTGATCAGCATCACTGACGCCACTCAATGAGCAATTTGATGACATGCCGTGACAGACCTTTGAGGTACATCCGCAGCCGACCTTGGCAGCACAGCAGTACAGCTAGCTTTGATGCGGCGCAGCCCGCCAGCAGGCGATCGCCTGGCATAATCGGTACCATGCCGAGCTGCACAAGAGATCTGCAACATGTGCCAGAGGAGGGACACTGCTGTACCTGAAGGACGAGGTCGGCCACAACCGGAGGACACTGCTCGGGGCTAGGGCGGCTCAGGCGGCCGCGCATCGGCAGCTCCCTGCACATGGCAGAGAGCAGGGCAGTTGGCTGCACCATGCACATGGACACTGCACATGGACACAACATCAGCAGGCAGCACGACGTATAGCGAACATTTGTAAGTAGCCCTCGTACAACGGGAAGTAAGTCCCGTTCGGCAGAGTGGGCAAGATATGGAGCGCACCGCGTGACCACCTCCCAAAGGCAGACGCCCAGCGAGTAGATGTCTGACGCGGCTGAGCACGGCTTGCCCATGAGCATCTCGGGGGCGGCTGCAGGCAGGGGCCGGTGCAAGTGTTCGGACAAGGTTTCAGTACATGCGGCATCAGAAAAAAGTGCGCAGTAAGTGGATGACAAGCGCGCTGGCCGCGCCTGCCAATCAGGCGCGTGAATCGACGCAGAAACTGCGGACGGAAATGGTCGTTGGAATGGCCGAATGCGGTGTGCCATACCGTAGACGAACGTCCAGCCGTGGTCATCGCTGCTGCGGTACTGCTGCTTCTCCATGACGCGCGCCAAACCCACCTGCATCGACATGACGCGCCGCTCACAAAAAACCGTCCTCACAACAGCAATGGAGGCATTCTTGCGGTATCGATCAAAACATTCTTGCGGCAGCATCATCATCATGATTTCATCGTCAGGCTTGTTGTAGTTTTGTAGGCTGTGGGCAGGCGTGGTCCACTGGCAAGCGTGCAGTGTCTTAGGGTTCTTCAGCGACGCTGGGATGATCTCACGTCACTGATCTTGGCCGTCGAGAGAGTGCGGTCCAGCAGCACGTTACTCGTCTTCAGATCGCTGTGGATGACTGCGCCATTCCAAATAAAATGTTGTCTTAATGTGCCACCGGCTGTGAGTCCAATCTGTGTGGTTGTCACACCGACCGCATCCAACGTATTGTAAAACACGCAGCCGTAGGAACTGTAACCAACCGTTGTGGGAATGCAGGAAGTGGATGCCCTTGATCATGTCCAACGCCAAGTTGTATCCCTTCTTGTTCCTGCGCGGGATCGCACGCCAGACCTTTGACGCTGGCGGCTGAACGCCGGGCGGCACGCGGGACATGGCTGAGCGACATGCTTGTGCGAAACCCAGAATTAACAACACGTGCGCCTGTGTCAGCTCTAGAGCTTGTGGCATGCTTCACGTGATGCCGCAGAGCACAGTCAACGAAACCTGAGCTGTGGCCAGCGCAGGGCGCACCATTTGAGCTCGCCAGCGGTGTCGTTGTCGATGGCGGAGCGCAGATCGCCACCCTGCATGCAGGGGAACAATGAGTGACATGGAGATTCAGGCACTGCAGATGCACCAGGCACCTCTGAAACGACATCTGGTTTTGCCGACATGAATCGTGAGGCACTGCACTGCAATTCCCATCTGGTGCTGGCCCAGGAAGAGCCTGGCAAGACTGGACACTCTATCTGGAGTGTTTCTTCTTGGCGAATGCACAGACAAAAAAGCGCACCTCCATGAACTCCAGCACCATCATGGGCACCTGGCCGTTCCGCAGCCGCGCGCCGTAGAACTACGCAGTCGGGAATCGGAAGTCACAGGCCAAACGCTGACGCCCTCAAGGGTGGCATGATCCAGACACTGCAGACAGGGAGCACCAGGAAAGATGCGCACATGAATGCGAAGGGAACACGGCATGACAGTGGTCTGCAGACGGCAAAAGCAGCACCTGGACGATGTTGCGGTCGTAGTTCAGGCTCTTCAGGAGAGAAATCTCCTGCAGCAGTGTGGCGCATACGATCCAGACTCGTTTTGCATAACATGGGCAATCTGGGCAGCGGCCCGCCGATATGCGTCACAGGGATGCGCTCTGGCAGCCCAGTACATGCCGCGTGTTCCTGACTTGCACAGGTGCAGCAGAAGGCTGCCTGAAAGTGCGTACAAACTCTGCACGCACCTTGATGAAGGCTGACAGAGCCGCCTCGTGATGTTCAAAGAGCATCTTGACGGCCACCTCCTGCACCCCGTCCCTGAGACCTTTGTACACCTGCGTGCACCCGAATTGCCACCTTCGCTGCTCGGTTCAAGGTTCGACTTGATCTCGTTCGGCGACGGCGTTGGCAATGGCAAGCAAGTGCAGCGGCAGGTCAGCCAAAGCATCTCGGGCACAACAGGCTGTTAACCAGAACGCTGCTCGCCTGGCCGTAGCTGCCCTGGCCCAGCACGAAATCTTTGCCGTCAGCCCTCTTCTCGATGGTGATCTCGTCGTCTCGAATGTCGAAACTTTGCACGATGCTGTCCACCTCCTTCATGTACGACAGGCTCTGCCGCCGATTCAGGTCTGCACAGGACCAGGTGAAGTTTCAGGAGAAGATTTGCATGGCCGCCCCTTGGCAAGCGCAGTCTCAGCAGCACAGGTGTTCTTGAAAGAACGCGAAGACTCAAGCCGCGGCAGGATCGAATTGTGCAGGCGTGCATGGCCGCAAGTTCACAGCAATGGCCGCACCTGCGCTGTTGCGCCCGTTTGCGATGGACAGCCGCCGCGAGAACTGCTGGGACAGGCGGTGCATCGCTCGGCCGCTGTCGGCTTGTGGCAGCTCACAGAATGTGTCCTCCAGCGACGCAACGGACGACGCGGACTCGGACACCCGCGACGCGGCGTAACGCTCGTACTCGGCGCTGGCGGCAACGTTCCGTGCCTCCCGCACCTCCTTGGCCGCCGCCATCATTGGCGAAAAATCCGTCGACGCCCGCAGCGCCACGGCCGCCTCTGCCGTGAGCTCATCTACCAGCGTGCTGACGCGCTGCTGGCGCACCTCCTCCGGCCCGGCGGAGTCTGTGACGTAGCGTCGCTGATCGCGCTTGTCGACCGAGCCGCGCACATCTGCCGCGCCGTATGCTGCCGCGCAGCTGGCGGGCTGCATCGAGAGGTCGTGCCCCGCTGGCGCGGCCTGATGCCACGCCTGGTACGACAGCTGCGGCTCCAGCGGCGGCTGCGCAAACTGCGACAGCAGGGCCTCGTAGGGTGACAGCGGCTGCTGGGCTGCGTCTGCCGCGGCGCCGCCTGCCTGCGGCTGCCGCGGCTCTGTCAGGGCGCCTGATGACCCGACAACGCCATGCGCCAGCTGCTGCTGCTTTGCCGAGTTGCCGACCGGCACACCGCCGCTGGTATGTGCATAGCGCTCGGCGGAGTCACTTCGGTACACTCCGCCGGTGACTGCTGGTGGCTGCTGGCTGCTGCCGGCGGCGGCGCCACCCTTGTGGTGCCCGGGGCCGAAGTCCTCGATCGCTGGCTGAGAGGCTGCGACAACAACACGAACGCTGTAGGATCAAAATTAACTGTGAAATTTTGACTTCGTTGTCAGACAGAGGCTGGCGTGTGGCGACAAAGGGGACAAATAGGGTAGGGAGTTGCCGGTGAGGACTTGCCAAGCTTGAACTGCGGAGGGCACCAGCCGATATGAGATCTCACCTGCACAGCCCATTGTTGAGAGGGTGCGAAGGCTGTGATCGCTCCTCTATGAAACCTGCGAGGCCCAAAATGCGACACGTTCAGCGTCTTACTGACTCGTGCCCGTGCGCCACAAAGTTCCCTTGGCAATCGCCCAGCGCATCTCGGAAGCAGCTTGAAATCAAATGGCTGCTATGGTGGTCTCTGTGCAACTGAGTATTCGCCGCCGGCATATGCTCTGTTGCTGTACAAGTCACTCATATGTCTCCAGGTACAGCGCATTCAAAGCCACCCGCAACTACGGGACAGCTAAATTGAGAACACACACGGGCGCGCAAGCCGCGCCGGTCCTGCTTTATCACCTATACCATGCCCGGCCGCGCTGAATAGCGCTGGGAGGCAATGATTCGATTGAATGAACACAACTCCTTTAAAGCAACCGCAAGTGTAGGTGCCGCACTCATCTTTCGAAGCTTCTGCGCTTCAGCAAGAACTCAAAGAGCTACGCCAGCGTGTAGCTTGCTGCAGCACAACAGAAGACAGTGCGGCGGCACGCACCTGGTTTACTTCTTGACGGTCGACGTGGCCGGCAAAAACACGGTTGCGATGCACAGATCGGGGCGGCCGCTACCGTGCAATGCTGCCGATCGTTGGCTCGATTCGCTCCAGCAGCACCTGGCTTGTTTTCTGTCGTTGCACCTGGCGTCGTGCCAGGTCGTGCGTCACGCTGCTGACGTGGGAAGGTCACGCAAAACCCTAGCATCGCCTCCTGGCATCTGTGGCACACGTGACCGGTGCAACATTCTCCCAAGTTTCCCGTGCTGATTGTGCGTGCCCATGTCACTCTGTTACGACCGAAAGCAGGAGCGAGCTGTCAATACGCAGGTGTTCTGGCGCATATGCATAGCGGACACCGCTTACCGCCTGCCGCCGCATCTTTTGCAGGCCACCAATTTATCAGGGATACCACCGGATCAATGTGCGAGTCAATCCCGTGCTCGTCCGAGCTGCGGTACTCTTTCCACTCCATGACCCGCGCCAGGCCCACCTGTGAGAGCAAAATGCGAATGAAGTTGAGCAGATAATGTAGGTGGGCTGGCTTGCAGGCAGTGCCAAAATTCATCAGGCATCTCAAGCTCATTGCAGCTCATTGCGCAGCCAGACTAATTGTGCAGGCATACGTCTGCATGCTGAGCGCGCCGATTCTGCACAGCTTGAAACCTGAATCTTCAGGGGACGCACGTCGCTGATCTTTGCCGTTGACTGGCTGCGGTCCAGCAGGACGTTGCTCGTCTTGAGATCACTGTAGAAAAGACAGGAAAGGAATCACATCATGCCCACATATCCCTTCTGGCTTGTGTGGGATGTGGAAGGAGCATGCACACAGGCATAGAGGTTGAGCCGAGTTGCTGTTGGGGCAGGCAAACCTGTGGATGACATTGTGGGTGTGCAGAAAGTGGATGCCCTTGACAATGTCCAGCGCCAGGCCAAAGCCCTTCATGTTCCTGTTCGAAGAAACATCAAGGGTTTGACATTCGGCACGGTAGTCCATCAATGTGCTCTGCGGTGTTGGGCCTGTGTGCACTCCTCAGGTGCATGATGGCGCAACATGCATGCAGGATGCAGGATAAAAAATGCAGCGTGCAGGAGCTGCGGTAGAAAGACGCCCGCCATCTGAGCTGGCCGGTGTAGTCGTCATCGATTGCAGTGCGCAGGTCGCCGCCCTGCATCAAGGCACGTCATCGCTCAGGACGCTGTGGGAAGTGCCACGGCTGCATGAGCGATGCATGTGAGCAGCCATGTTGAGGGGCCAGCCACACCCTTCCAACTCAACAAGATGAACCAAGCGAGCAGGGAGACTTCAGGACGCCAAGGTTCCTCGCATGCTTTTTGGGGTGTGGCTTCTCTGAGGTTGCGCACCTCCAAGAACTCCAGCACCATCATGGGGATCTGCCCAGCCCGCAGGCGCGCGCCGTAAAACTGCGCAGGCGGGAAGCCACAAGTGAGATGACCGACTTCCAACGCTGGGCAATTGAGGGGCCAAATGGGCATGGCACATTGCACGAAGGTGCGGTTCCCTGCAGAAGTGGAGAGCAAACCCACCTGGACGATGTTGCGGTCGTAATTCAGGCTCTTCCGAAGACTGATCTCCTGCAGCAGCAAATGGAACTCTGAGTCAGTCCGCATGGACACACGAAAGGATCATTGCCACACCTGGCTGCCATCTGAGCAACTCCAACAGTGCTGCTGCGCCACAGCAGGGCTTGGACGTGTCAACGTACAGCTACAGCAGCATGGACGTGCCTGGATGAAGTTGCGCAGGGCCTTCTCATCGGCGTCAAATAGCACTTTTCACTGCCACATCCTGCATGCCCCCCGGAGGCCCTTGTACACCTGCGCAGACCAAAACTCATCGGTGCCTCTTTGTGATTATGCGTCTCAGCAGCCCTGGCCATGCAGACGCCGCTCTGGAAGATGGGCAGGAGGACTGTCACGACTGAGGGTGCTGGCGCGAGAAAGGACAGCGAGAAGCGTGAAACCTGATCAGGTAGGGCCGCAGGACAGCAGCAGCAGCAGCAGCAGCAGTCAGCATCAGCAGAGGTCAGCATGAGAAGGAAGCCAGCACGCACCTGGCCAAAGGAGCCATGGCCCAGCACATGTTCGCTGCCGTCTGCCTTCTTCTCGATGGTGATTTCGTCCCCCTGGATGTCAAAGGACTGCACGATGCAGTCCACCTCCTTCATGTACGACAGGCTCTGCCGCCGGTCCAAGTCTGCAGACGGCAGCGGGTGGAGTTCAGAACATCAGATGAAAACAGGTGGGGTTCAGGACATGTAAAACTTGGCCGCCTTGCGCCAGCGCAGTGTGGGTAGCAGAGCTCAGGCTGACGGATATGGACGGCGACGAGCTGACGGCGCAGCTCCAGGCTGCAGCAGATTCAGGGGCTGAGAAGATAAAGGGGTCCAGTTTCTGGGTGCATGAACAGCGAGGCAGCGCACCGGCGCTGCCGCGCCCGTCCGACGTCGACAGCCGCCGCGAGTACTGCTGCGACAGCCGGTTCATGGCGCGCCCGCTGCAGGCGCCCATCTCGCACAGGGTGTCTTCGAGTGACGATATCGTCTCGTTGGACGACCGCGACGTGCCGCACTGCTCGTTTGAGAGACCGAAAGCATCCCTCGCCGCCGCGGAGTCCCGCTATGAACGGTGAGGCCCCCGCCACGCCGTCGGCGGAGCCCCGGGCCGCGTGGATCGCCGTCGCCGCGTGCGTCGCTAGAGACTGCCCGGTGGCCTTCTTGCGCTGCCACGCACCTCGGCCGACCCGGCGGAATCCGTCACGTCGCGCCGCCGTTCGCGCTTGTCGATCGAGCTGCGGCACACGTCTGCCGAGGGGGGGTGCGCTCATGGACACATGCACGTCCGCTGAGCTGCCATCGGAGTCCTCCACAGTAGAGTCCGATTTGAGCCGCTGCCGCTGCTGCTGCTGCTGCTCTGCCAAGCGGGCCTGCTGGAAAGCCGCGTGCGGCGACTGCCGCAGGCCCGTCGGCGAGCCGGGCCCGAACTGCGCCGACCGCCGCTGCGCCGACAGCCGCTGGTGCGGCGACAGCAGGTGCAGCGGCGGCGGCGAAGCCCCAGGCTGCGACTGCTGCTGCTGCTCCTGCTGCGGTGGCGGCTTGAACGCCTCTGCCTCATGGCTGCCTGCCCGCAGCTCCTGCTGCACCGCTGAGCCTGCCAGGTCTGTCATCACCGAGTCAAGCACCGCGCCACGCTCCTGGAAGATGCCTTTTGCCAGCTGCTTCTGTTTTGCGACGCTGCCGCCGCCGCTGCTATCTGCGTTGGCATAGCGCTCTGCGGAGTCGCCCCGCCACACCCCGCTAGTGTCCGCTGTCTTCTGGTAGCTGACAGCGCCGAGCTTTTGTTGCCCCGGACGCGCGTCTTCAGAAACCGGCTGGGAGGCTGCGGGCATCAAGTGGGGCTGTTATAGGAGGGGCACAGGCTGAGTTGCATCCATTACCTATCGTCTTGATACCATCCGCAGCTTGCACGGACGCTGCGGCGCTTCGATTGCTACGCCGGATTTCAAGCATTGCAGCGCGTCAGCCGGGTCAGATCCTACCTGTGCAGCCCATGCTGGGAGAAGGACGAAGCGGTGCGGCCGGCCTCTATCCTGCACGCGCAGAAGTCACGCTCAGGCGCTGGGCTCATCGCAGCGACTGACCCGCGGCAATCACCCCACAGGCCTCCAACCTTGCATGAGTGCCGACCAGCTGCAGCTGCGATCTGCGCCGTGAGCGAAACTTTGATTGGACTCCCACAAGTGGCATTGCGCTGTTGGGTTTTATTACACGGTTGCGGCGGCAGCCACGGGACCGAGGCAAGGGAGACACGACGACATCGGCCACTTTTCGGAAAAGCGTCGTGGTGCGCTAGCCTAACAGAAAGTCCACGTCCATGCACCCCAACGCCAAGAACCCTAACTTTTAAATCCAGGTACTAAACTTGTGGGGATCAGAGCGGCTGAGATCCAGTTTTGGTCGGGAATCGGGTGAACGTGGACTTTGTGTTAGCCGAAGTCGTGGGCGCCGCAAGCGAATCTGCGGCTCAGCGTGTTGCCATATTCCAGCAGCGGTGACGAATCTGCTGAGCTGGCAAAACAAATCTTCATCCCCTTTGCCTTGCCTTTGCCTTCCCGTTCTTTGGGTTCGCGGCCCAGTTTTTGGCATACAGGACAAGCTAAGCAGCACTGCTTTCTTGTTGTGACTTGCGTCGCACCGGTCGCAACACTCCATACTTCCCCGGAGAGCGTCGGCTTCCTTTGCCTCCAGCTTTTTGTTTCGAAAATACAACATCCAAGTCCACCTGCTTTTCTGCAGCAGGTTTGGCGTCTGGAAGTGACGATGCAGTAACTTGACGGCGCCTTGCGCAGCCCGCAAAGGCGCCAACATAGCTGATGCTATGCCGCCCTTTGGCGCGCGCAGCGGCGCAGCGGTAGTCGGGCTCGCAGAACATTCGCTGCCTGCATTTGGATACAGGAGACAATTCAAGCGTGCTGCACATCGACAACGTCCTCGTGTGGGGGTGCGACAGTGCTGTCGACGAAGCTGGGAAGGCCTGCACTGTGCGCCACTGAGCTGCATGACCACTGTGCTGCATGACTTGTAGCAATCGATCCTCACATCCGGACGAGATGTACTGCGCTGCAGGTGTCGACGGCAGCGCTGTCGTTCACCGCAGGCGGCTTCACTATCAGTGGCCCAATGGCGCTGCATCTGGAAGCGCCTGGCGGCGGTACACAAGGGCTGCTCCACCGCCTCGCTCGCGGCGGCGCAGGCGCAGCTCAGCCAGCAGCGCAACAGGCAGCAGCTCGGCAGGCAGCGGCAGATGCAGCGGCACAACAGGCGGCGGTTGAGTCGGCAGCACACGGCTGCGCAGCAAACCGTGCTGCGGAAGCTGTGCAACAGGCGCAGCAGCGCATCGCCGCCGCGGCTCAAGCAGCCGGACATGCGGCGCAGTCGCTATGGCAGCAGCTGGGCGCGGCTGCCGGCTCGATCGCAGCAGGGCCTGTCAGCGCCGCCACAGTTGCCGCGGCGGTGCTGGCGGCCGCGGCGCTGCTCCTTCTGGCGGCCAGGCTCTGGCGAGGGATGCAGCGGGTGGGGCTCTGCACTGCAGTGCGAGATGTAATTCGCAGATGTGATTAGACATCGTAATCTGCATGCTTCGCATCCTGATGATCACATCCTTCCCAGGTGCACCGAGTCCAGATGCATTTTGCATGAAACCGCAGCGGCGAGGGCGACGGCTGGAGGCTCAGCAGCAGGCGGAGTCGGCGGCCATGCTGACGAGCCAGCGGCGGCGCATCCTGCAGGCGCTGGACGAGTACGTCGAGCCCGAAAGTGAGGCCTCAGCGGAGAGCCGTTCCTTCGACGACATCCTTGAGGTGAGTCAAGTTGCCAATGCAAGACATGGCTGAATTTTCTGACGCTGCTTCTGCACGCGTGCAACAACGTTTTGCTGCAATATCCATTATGCTGCACTTGCTCAAGGTTTCTCGACGGAAGGCAGCCCACCATCCATCGCGGCATGTTATCCATGCATGCTTCAATGTGCTGTGCCACTTGTGCAGGACTACAAGTTCGTCCTGGACACCTCGGTGAGGCTGCACGGCTGATCAGATTGCGTCCTTGCTTGCATTCTTTTGTAATGGTCAGCTGCTGTTGCCGAAGCAGCGGCGTGCTACTGGCTTTGCCCTAGCGGTGTGCGTCTGCCTCCGCCGTACAGCTGCAGTAGTGTGTGACTGGCTTCGTTGCACCCTGCAGGTGCAGACGCTGGACGCCGATGGCATGCCGATTGGGGAGGGCATCCTCAACCCTATGTACAGTACGGGCAGCGACAACGAGCTGCAGGCGCAGTGGGCCGGCTTTGTGGCCGGCTCCAAGTTGCAGGCTGTGCGCAGCTGGTGGGAGATTGACAACTTGCCACAGCAGCCGCTGGCAAAGGTGGATGACATTGACTGGAACGCCTGACGGCAGCCGCTCTGCTCAGCGGGTGGCACGAGCTGCCACTCAAATCATGTGTCAGAAACACCGCAGCGGCAAGCTTAACCAGCTGCCAAAGACCATTAAATTCGACCAATGTGGTTTTGGCAGCACAGCAAAACCAAATTTTCGATACCGTCTGGACCTGACATTCACGCTGATCAGACTTCTCTTGATTTGTGGTTTGGTCAGCATGATTTGGATCTGCTACGACTTTCGACTGCTTGCGTCCTGTTTGCATGACAAGCCTCATCTCTGTTCTAAGGGGCTCTGCAAGCGACTAGCGAGCAACAATCTGAAAAAAAGGGCGTGGACAACACACACATCTGCCCGCAAATGTACAGGTCCTATCTACATGTCGGCGTCACATGCAGCGATGCTGACTCGAAGCCCCACTTGCAAGCTGGCTGCAGATCAGCAGCAGCGGCAGCTGTGCCTGCTCGAATGACCCGGTGAATGTGGCTGCTGCCAACGCCGTTGGGGCCGCGGATTTCACGTCACTCAAGTCGAAAGTTTGGCACAGCAGGCCGCACGGCCCCAGGCGCTATGCCGCGCGCCGTTCAAAGAATCCGGTCCTTCTCCTTCTCCTGCACCCATATAGGGTTACTTTCACTCAGCTTTATGAGCTGGTTACAGCATGACAGCATGACACTCGTTAAACCCGGTACGTTCGGTTTTGAATTCGTGTAGAATTTAGTACCTGTGCCCATGAGTAGCTGATGTGCACAGCCTTGGGGTTCTGCCGCGGTTGCCGCAGGCCCTTGGGTGTCTGCCGCGACTTCCAGAAGAGCCACAGCCAGAAGAGGACGACTGCGGGGCACAGGAGGCAGCCTCATTCAGCGGTCTGAACAGCACGCGCTTGCATCTGAGCAACACGAACAGGTGCAAACAACTGCAGGCAACCTGCACTGCATCATGAATTAGATCAGGTTGAGTTCTTTGTCAATCCAATTTTCACTACCTTGAAACCTGAAAGAGCGAAGCAACAACAAGTAGAAGCAGGCTTCACCTGCAATCATGTGCGCCAGCACCAGCGCCGAGATGAGCCACGAGTGACCGCCGAGCAAAATCTCGGGGCCATGGTGCGGGACGACGTGCCTGCGCCATGCAATGCACCTCCATCAGCACCCGGCTCAACGCGGAGCTCCTCCGCATATGCGCGCCATGCATGCGGTTTCAACAAATAACAATTCCACCCTTCAGTCGACTGCAGGGTGACGCTCACGGTTGCGCACCACCGGGTGCATGGCGGTGTTCAATGCTGGAGCTGTGAGCCTCCTTATGGAAACATGTCTACCTGTGAAAGGTGTGCGCCGTCGCCATGCCTTGCCGCCGTCACAGCCGCCGCGAGTCAGCAAGCGCGGGCTGCATTCCAGGTCCGAATCTGGTTTGCGCTGTTGCGGCTGATCTCCGCTGCCGGCAGGAGGCGCCAGGCTTTTCTGACAGTCCTGACTGCTCGTCAAAGTCTCAGACGTGCAGCCGCTGGCGGCTGGAGGAGTCTGTCTGTACGCGCTAGCTTGTCAATGCACCGCTTGCGACCGAGAGCTTAGTCCTGTGCGACCTTTCGCGGCCGGCGATTGCTGGTGACAGTCTTCCACACCTGCGTCGGAGGGATGCTGGGGTACATTTGCCGAGATAAATATGCCTGCAGATCCAAATTCGGTGCAGCTCCAGTTTTGCTGCAGTCCCAACGCCAAGCGGTGCAGAACTCACCCAGAAAATGAACGCCGCAATGTGCAGAGCGACCAGGCCGTAGATCAGCCAACCCAGACCCTTGAAGGGGTCCTTGTCAGCCGGCACTGCTGTGGTCACAGCCATGCGGGGTCAGGTGATGTCACACTGTGCTGCCGTTCCTGCAGGAATAATTGAAAACTCAAGTCTGGCGATCGGCTCCAACTCTCAGCTGCTGAATTCCCTGCATGTGCAAAGCTCGCATTCGACAGCCAGAAGCATCCACACGCCGTGGTCACACACCTTTCAAATCGGAAGTCGTGTCGGAGATTCGGAGCCCGGAAATGTCTCGAAGCTGATGCTTGCCGCGGGAGGCGACTGATGGAAAAGATTGCGCTAGCTTGTTTGCCTACTGTTGCCGTTTGGACGCAGAATTGTGGTGTGACTCTGACTACGAGGTTGCTGTGGAAGAGCTTCGTGTCGCTGCAGGAAGTCGCTGGCCTTTTTCCGAGATCGCCGAGGGACAGCACGGCAGCCTCGAGCCAGTCCCGCTGGATCTGCCACAAAGCAACTGCACGGTCAAACAGATAGAGCTGTGTTGTGGCTCCTCCTCGCATCTTGATCGACTTGACCAATCGACTCGGCACACCTCGGCACGTGCGCATTGCTCTGGCGCATCACTTCCGAAAGCCCTTGTGTTTCCAATCGTTTGACGAACTTTACGGTTATACTTTGACCTCTGCGCTCACAAGTCTGTGGGACTCATTCTCCTGCGTGCATTAGGTGTCAGCGTAGTGCCGCACCGCTGCCGGCAGCGCACTCAAATTGGGAGTGTCCACAGCGGAACATGCCGATCCCTTAATCTGCATTCATTTTCAGTGTCGCAACGTCATTTCAGCCGGCTGTACCGATCGCCACCGCTCGCAGTTGGCGATGCTGGCAACGAGCACAGCCCGGGCACTGGTGCAGCTCCGCTGCCAGATCGCCTTCCGGGCTCGAGCGCCGCTGCGGCACTGCAGCACGAGTCGGAACGCTTGCCTGCAACACAGAGCAGGGTTCACACAGCCTGCGCCGTGGGCAGCACAGCGCAGCAGGGCAGACAGCTGGCCGCCGCCGCCATGCCGGCAGCGCCATTCCAGGTGCGGCTTGCATCTGTGGTGAAGTCATGGCTGGCTGCACGACGCCACTGAGTAGAAATTCCGTTGTGCAGCTGCGAGGAACACCAGCGCTGCTCAAAATTATTGAACTCCTTATATTCTGACGGCAGGTGCAGCGCCGCGGCCCAATCGCCGGTCAGCGATGCCGGCGCCGGCATGGCGACATCCACGGCAGATGCGCCGGCGGCAGCGGGAGCGGGCCAGCCGCAGCTGCAGCTGTACAATTCCATGTCGCGGAGCAAGGAGCCCTTCACGCCGCGGCCGGACCAGGGCAATGCCGTCAGCATGTACGTGTGCGGCGTCACCGTCTACTCCATGAGCCACATAGGCGAGTTCGTTGATTTCCTCATGTCGATCTCTGCCATGCTTTAGCACAGGCAAGCTCTCGGGACGAGCATGCAGTGCAGATGTCGTTGCAGCACATGCAAGGTGATTGAAAGCCATGGCCGCGTGTGCACGCCTGCCCCCCGATAGGGTTTCAGCCTCAGGGAAATAACCTCAGAGGGCGACGGCTGGAAAATGGTTTCCATGCACGAAACTGGAGCTGGACACTGGAGTGCAAACTCAGATTGGAAGGAACATGGTTCAGGGCACGCGCGGGCGTACGTGGCGTTTGACGTGCTGTACCGCCACCTGCGGCAGCTGGGCTACGAGGTGCAGTATGTGCGCAACTTCACGGACGTGGACGACAAAATCATTAAGCGTGCGGCGGAGCTCGGCGAGGAGCCTTCCGTCCTCAGCCAGCGGTACGTGTGCTGACTTGAACTCAAATGACAGGTAGTTGCGATGGGACTGCCACAGAAACAAACATTGGCGCGGCTGAGCTTGGTGCGGAGTCCTCCGCCCTCACCAGCAGTGGGATGTCATGTTTGACGCTGAAACTTGACAGCCTTGTGTTGTGATTTTATCAAAAGTCAAGAGCGCCGCCATGTCGCATCGCTGTAAAGTCATCTGCCAGCGGTGGGTCTGATGTTCGCTCACGCGGCTCGGAAGCATGGCATCAGGCCCGGTGCAGAGGCGCTGCTGGATGATGACTCGCAGCTAACAGTCTGGTGCTTTTGAGGCTCGCCGCTCCCCCCCCTCGGCAGGGCACATCAGCAAAACAGCTGGCTGTAGCGATAAGTGTCGACCGAGAACGAAAGTATCGCTGCTGCTCTGGCCCCTAGGCACATCGGCGAGGTTCTCGAGGACATGCAGTGATCGCAGTGGCCGCAAGAGCCACTCAATACTCTCTGCCGCGTGTTCTGGTCTTGCCATTTGTGTATCTACATCAAATTATGTCATTTCGCAAAAGGTACATCGACGAGTTTCACGAGGACATGCGGCTGCTGGGCTGCCTGCCGCCGAGCCTGGAGCCGCGGGCGACGGCGCACATCCCCGCCATGATCGACACCATCGCCCAAATCATCGACAACGGGCACGCCTACGCCGTCGACGGCGACGTGTTCTTCGACATCCAAACGCTGCCCGGCTACGGCCGGCTGTCGCGCCACACACAGGTGGATGTCTTGCTGAGGATCAACATCTCAAGCCCTGTAAAAGGCTGAGCGTTGTCGAGGTACCCCCGGCATGTGGCTGCGGTGGCATGGTCTGTGCGCCACGCAGCTGTCGCCCTCTGACCAAGCCGACCCTTGCCTACGGCGGCATGCGCCATGCCATGCCAAGCCAAGTTGGACCCCCCCTGTTCACAGTTCAGTGCTGAGAATGCACGAGGAGTCGGGGTCACAGCTATCAATCTTTGCATCGTGACTGCTTTGCAGATGCCTGCAGGCAGGGCAGCGTGTTTAGCAGGGGGCTTGTTCGTCTCGCTTGGCCAGCTGAGGATTTCAAGTGTCCCTCTGCCCACCTTGCAGGAGGAGGGGCAGGCGGGGCAGCGGGTGGGCGTGGACGCGCGCAAGCGCTCGCCGGCAGACTTTGCGCTGTGGAAGGCGGCCAAGCCGGGCGAGCCGGAGTGGGACAGCCCCTGGGGGCGCGGCCGCCCCGGCTGGCACATCGAGTGCAGCGCCATGATCCGACACCTCATGGGCCCCCTCATCGACATCCACGGCGGCGGCAGGTGCGGGCGCAACTCCTTCCACACTGTCTCCGTCTGACTGTTCCTGAACTGTTCGGAAGTATGTGCTCACCTGAATGCTATGTGTTCGTCGCTGCTTCAAGGACCTGGGGCTCCTGGACCTTGAAGCTCATCCGGGTGTGTCGCAGAAAACGGCTCTGGCGGCATACTTCTCAACGGATATTTGACGCCCGGCCTTGCGCCAACAATGTGCAGGGACCTGCAGTTCCCGCACCACGAGAACGAGCTGGCGCAGTCGCAGGCGGCGGCGTGCGGCTGCGACGCGGAGCACCGGCCGAACGACGGCCGCGACTTTGTGCGCTACTGGGTGCACAACGGCTTTGTCAACGTGGACGCCGAGAAGATGAGCAAGAGCCTCGGCAACTTCTTCACCATCCGCGAGGCGATTGCCGCCTACGCGCCGGCCGCGCTGCGCTTCTGGCTGCTGGTGCGGCCCCGCTTGCTGGACATGCTCGAACTTCATCGTGCATGAGAAACAGCCGTACTACTTAACTCGCTACGAGAGGAGAGGCTTGCAGCAAACACAGCAGTGTGTGATTGGCAGCAGGACTGCTGTGATGGTTCATGTGACAGTGCTGTCGCCTGGTATCTACTTATGTGCCTACGGACTTGGACTGACTTTATGCGCCGTGTTCATCAGGAGCACGCCTGCTTCTGGAACAGGAGCTCAGGCCACCTTGATGCACAACAGCTCATGCGCTTCGGTCATCATGCACTCGTCGACCAGCAGCCACTGCATTCCTTTTCCTGGTATTTCCATGAATGCCGCTTGTGAAGAAATCCTACAACCCCGCTGCAGGGCACGCACTATCGGGCGGCGGTGAACTACACGCAGCGAGCGCTGGAGGACGCCTCTGAGCGCCTCTACTCCTTTTATCAGGCGGTGCGCGCTGCTGCATCCATGCGTGATGGTCGTTTCTTACTGATGCGCGATGTGACACATCAGCTGCATGTTTCAGTCTTGAGGGTCCAGCGCTGTGCCCTCCCTGCCCCCAGGGGCCTGCCATCAGGCTACTTCTTGATGGTCAGAAAGCAAGCAGCCGTCCCTCAGGGGAACACTGTCAATGTGCATCAGGCACCATGCACAACTGCAAATGCATGTCATCCCATGCCTAGCCACGCTGGCAACGCTGGGGTGGACGCTGCGGGAAGAACAAAACCCTACCAGTCAGTAACGTACACCCACACCCTCCGCGACTGCCGGCGCAGGTCAACGATGCATGGCAGACGCTGACGGACGCTGGCGAGCAGGGCGCGGCGGCTGTGTCGGCAGCAGAGCAGGAGGCGCCGAATGGCGAGGGGCCGGGCGGGGAGGTGCTGGCGGCGGTGCACGCCGCCATGGCCGACGACCTGAACACGCCCCAGGTGCTTGCGGATTGTGCCACCAGTAGAGTCTGTGCCACCAGTTGAGTCGGGCGACAGGGCAGAATCAATTTGCACTTTCCTGAGCCGAAGCTGCCTGGTCGATCACCTCAACATACCCCTTTGAGATATGCAGCAATCGCATCTCGTCCTGTGGAGGGGCAGACCCTGCTTGGCCCAACGGAGGCTACCCTATCTGCCAGCTTTGCGCCGTGTTGGCTTGAAAGAGCAAGCCACCTCGAGTGCGAGCACGCTGCAGCCGCGCATGCAGCATGCAACCTCGTACGCCTCCAGCAGGCCGGCAGCGCAGGTGTGCCAGAGCCCCGATAGATGTCTGGAACAGCTACACCGACATCACACAATGATGGCTTTGCCCCACAACAGGCCATCGCGTCGCTGTCGGCGCCGGTGATGCGCACCAACGACCTGCACCTCAGGGTGTGGCCCCCTGAGCCCTACCGGATATTGAGTAAGCCTCAAAGTATACTCAACAAGTCACCACTTTGTGCCGCACAGGCCATCGCGTCGCTATCGGCGCCGGTGACGCGCATCAACGACCTGCTGTACACGAAGAAGGGGCGCAAGCAACAGGACCGGCTGGCCGTGCTGGCGTCGCTGGTGCACGCTGTCGCGGCCACGCTACGCCTGCTGGGCCTGCCCGCCGACCAGCCGCAGGACGTGCTGCAGGTGCAACATACAAAACCGGAGATGAAAGTACACAGTGCCACTCTATGTATGACGATGGAAACCTAAGTCGCTGGTGCATGTGACGGCCGCCACGCTGCGCCTGCTGGGCCTGCGCGCCGATCAGCCGCGGGACGTGCTGCAGGTGCGATCGAGGATTTCTCTTTGATGAGGACCTGAACATAGTTTGAAATCATGAAGTGTGCTGCCTGTGATTTCAGACCTGCATATCGAGCAGTGTCTGACGCCACTACAAGATGCCGACTCCACAGCGAAGCTGCAGCAAGGGGTCGCGCAGCTGAAAAGGGAAAAACAGTCGGAACTTTCAGGTGGCCAGCTCTCCTTGAGCAGTCAGGTTCAAAATCGCATGGGAATGCGGGTGTCCTTGCAGGAGCTGAGGGCCATGGCACTCAAGCGGGCGAACCTGACCGAGGAGGACGTGGCACAACGCATCGAGAGCCGGGGCGCGGCGCGCAAGGTGCGTGTCTGTGCGTACTTTTCGTTTACCTGAACGGTGTGGAAAACGGTTCCGGCTTCCGAAATCGTGTTCATGCTGCAAGCCTCGTTGTGAGCGCAGCGCATCGAGAGCCAGGCGGCGGCGTTCAAGGTGCCCCTCACACCTGCAGCCGAGTCGTTTGAGCCTGACACGAGAGTCTGGCCCCAAGCCTCTATGGCTCTGCCTTCATGCAACTCTGGGTGTGGCGGCTGCCCCTGCAACCATGAAGGAGCAAATGGGCAGGACATGCACCTAGAGGAGAAGCAGTGACATGCGGATCTGCCGTGATTGTCACCTACGCTTGAACGGGCACGCCGCATCTGCAAGGTGCATATCAAAGCTTCCATTGCAGATTGCATCCCTGAGCCGCAGCGCCTGTTCGCGCAGGCCAAGGACTTTGAGGAGGCGGACGCGGTGCGGGCGCGGCTGGACGCGGTGGGCATCATGATCATGGACGGCCCCGCCGGCACCACCTGGCGCCCCGGCGTGCAGCAGATCGACGCCTGAGATGTTTCAGGAACTGATGTCGACGCGCCAGCCGGCACACAATGCAGCAGCCTGACCCATGAAAGGTGGACATGGACGGTCCCACCGGCACCACCTGGCGCCCGGCGCGAGGAGAACGCTTGAAACCGTTATCTGAGGCAGAAGATAGATGGGAGTTTCAGTGTGGTCGCGAACGGCCCTGCAGCACCATATGGCGCCCTGGCACGCAGCAGACGACACCTGACATAGTTCAGGAGCCGGGCGGCAGCGGGCAGGTACTGGCCGCCGGCTGGGGTTTGGACGCCGCAAGCAGCCCACATACGAGACCTTCTGCAATATATGTGCGTGACTTCGACTGCAGCTCAGTTTTGGACTGGCGATGGACTGGCTGAGCATTGGGAAGCTGCTGAGGACTGTGCAGAAGAAAACATGGTGAGTGACTGCACTCGCCCACCGCTCGGCGCTATGCCGGTCTGTACCGCTTTGACGTGCACCTGTCAGGTGACCCTTGATTCCTCAAGGTGGGCTGCTGCCAAAATCGCGATGTTCATCAGCGAGCGATTCTCATCATGCAGGAGCAACAGGAGCGAAGTGCCCTCAAGTAGTCAGCTAGATCTTATATCTCTCCCTCTGTCACATGCTGGATGGCTGGTGATGGCATCATTGTGGTGACGATGTGCGTGATTGGTGTACATTGTGGCGTCGTGACAGCTGATACTCACGCTCCCTCCCAGCACTCCTAAACTGGGTCAGAATAGCGAGGGTATGTAATCATGAACGTGCGCAGCCAGCCTACGGCGCCCAGAACCACTCGCAGTCTGCACGGCGTGGCACAGCGCTTGCGACGCGGCTGCCGCAGGCATGCCGTGTGACCACGGTGGTGGCCTGTCGCCGCCCCGATCTGCAGGCGCGGGTTGCCAGGCTCCGCAGAACACTTCGTACTATGGTGCGCGTGTATCGCCGTCCTGCTCTTTGCCCGTTCCGAAGGTTCTCCCAGCGCGGACGCCACGAAACGACGTTCACTCATCTCTACAGATACCTACTTTTCCCGTCCGATCGCACGGCGCCGTCCTCAAGCAAGCGGCCACGCCGCAAGGTGGTCCGGGTAACAACTGCTCGGAACCCTCGCGGTTGCTTTGATTTAGTGACTGTCCGCGCGC
>JAABUM010001804.1_pt1 | contig 30674 bp, 31 predicted proteins | sample 5559161 | NCBI WGS metagenome assembly JAABUM01 (sample SAMN10711868, study PRJNA513369) | rock metagenome | isolation source: Antarctica rocks | place: Antarctica: Victoria Land, Siegfried Peak nord
AAGCTCCTCGCGCGAGCCGGTCAGCTACTCCCGCTCTTGCTCGCGCACCAGATGCTCGCAGCCCAACTGCCCCGTCCTGGCTTCACCACCCCGGAACCCAATAAGAGCCGCTCGCCATTGCGAGGTTCTCTTGCTCGCCATTGCGGGCCGCCCTTGCGGCGCGGCACTCCAGATATCGGCAGCACCGCACTTAGCGCCCCGGATCGCCGCGCCGCAAGGGCGGCCTGCGATGATGGACGGGGCAGGATTGCCGGCGGGACAACGCGGACGCGGTTCCATGCGTTAGGCCGGGCATGTTCGCACCCGGCATCCCCCACGGCCCGCCCCGCATCGGCTATTGCTGCCTGTATCGCTCGCCGCAGGCCGACGTGAAGGAGGAGGCGCGGTTCAACGTCTCCGGCACCACCGTCACGGCGTTGCAGCGCATGGAGCGGGCGGCGGCGTTCGAGAAGGTGCTGGCGCTGGTGTCGCGCAACCTGCACGCGATGGAGGCGCACCTGCGCCGGGTCGCGACGGCTTCGCCCATCGAGCGGATGCTGCGGCTGGATAGCAACGTGCTGCCGGCCTTTACCCATCCCGTCGCCCGGTGGATGTATGACGAACCCGTCATGCGGGAGCTGGTGCAGGACGGGCTGGCGGCGGCCGGGCGGATCGCGCGGGACGGCGGCGTTCGAGTCAGCCTGCACCCCGGGCCGTTCTGCGTCCTGGCCAGCCCGAACCCGGCGGCGGTCGAGAACGGGGTCAGCGAACTTGAGTATCACACCGACCTGTTCCGCTGGATGGGCCTGGCCGGCGGATGGCATCCACACGGCACGCACGTCAACATACACATCGGCTCGAACGCGACGGGGGTGGAGGGTTTCCGGGCGAACCTGCCGCGGTTGTCGGCCGAGGCGCGCGGGCTGCTGACGGTGGAGAACGACGAGGTCAGCTTCGACCTGGACAGCCTGCTGCCGCTGATGGACGACGTGCCGGTGGTGCTGGACCTGCACCATGAATGGCTCAGCAGCGGCGGGCGGTATATCCAGCCGGATGATCCGCGGATCGCCCGGGTGGCGGCGAGCTGGCGCGGGGTGCGGCCGGTGAGCCACATCAGCGTGTCGCGGGAGGACCTGCTGCCGGGCCATGCGGCGGATGCGCTGCCGGATTTCGCGGCGCTGGTGGAGGCGGGGCACCTCGCGCACAAGCTGCGGGCGCATTCGGATACGATGTGGAACACGGCCGTCAACGATTGGGTGATCGGGCATCTCGCTTGGACGGATGTCGAGGTGGAGGCGAAGCTGAAGAACGTGGCGTCGCTGCAATTGGCGGAGCGGGTGCGGGGGTTGCCGGATTGGGATCTGCGGATGACGTGACGGGCTTGCTGCCCTCTCCCTCTCCCTCCGGGAGAGGGCCGGGGTGAGGGAAATGGCAAGCGCTGCACTGTCCAGGGTGAGGACGGCTCTGCCGCTGCCGAGGGCCGTGCGTGCGGCTTCCCTCACCCCGACCCTCTCCCGGAGGGAGAGGGAGCAGGAAGCAAGGAGTGCTTATCGGAAGCTGACCAACTGGCCTACTGGCACTCCCAGCACTTCGCCGTCGCGCATTACTAGGTTCCCCCGCACCACCGTCGCCATCGGCCAGCCTGTCACCGTCATGCCGTTGAACGGCGTCCAACCGCAGGGGGAGACGATCCAGCTATCCTCGATGGTGCGGCGCGCCCGCAGGTCCACCAGGGTGAAGTCGGCGTCGTAGCCCACTGCCAGGCGACCTTTGCCGACCGCGCCATAGACACGCGCCGGGCCGGCGCACATCAGGTCCACCATGCGCGCCAGGGACAGGCGCCCGGCGGCCACATGGTCCAGCATGACGGGGACCAGCGTCTGCACGCCGGTCAGGCCGGCCGGGCAATCGGGCCAAGGCTTCAGCTTGGCGGCACGCGGGTGCGGCGCGTGGTCGGAGCCGATGGTGTCGGCGGTGCCGTCGCGCACGGCGGCCCAGGCGGCCTCCCAGTGACGGCGCCCGCGGATCGGGGGGTTCATCACGCCCATGCCGCCGAGCTGGTCGTAAACGTCCGGCGCCATCTGGGTCAGGTGGTTCACCAGCAGCTCCACCGTGGCCAGGTCGCGGTAGCCGCGCACGTACTCCAACTCCTGCGCGGTGGAGACGTGCAGGATGTGGGCGGGACGGCCGGTCTTGCGGGCCAGGGCCATCAGGCGCCGGGTGCCGAGGAAGGCGCACTCCTCGTCGCGCCATTCCATGTGGCTGCTATAGGGGTCGCCCAGCTTGAACAGCGGCTTGCGCGCCTGCAGGCGATACTCGTCCTCGCTGTGGTAGGACACCCGGCGGCGACCGCCCCGCATGACGGCCTCCAGCGAGGCGTCGTCCTCGATCAGCAGGTCGCCGGTGCTGCTGCCGGCGAATACCTTGACGCCGCAGACGCCGTGCGCCTGCTCCAACGCGGCCAGGGCGCCGGTGTTGGCCTTCGTGGCGCCGACATAGAGGCCCATGTCGCACCAGGCGCTGGCCTCGACGTAATCCTGCTTCCAGGCGAGCCGGGCGGCGTCGGTGATGGCGGGCGCGGTGTTCGGCATGTCGAACACCGCCGCCAGGCCGCCCAGCACGGCGGCGCGGGTGCCGGTGGGGATGGTCTCGATGGCGGGGTCGCCGGGGTCGCGGAGGTGGACGTGGGGGTCTATCAGGCCGGGGAGGACGTGCAGGCCGGCGGCTTGCACCACTTGGTCCGCGGTGGCGGTGCCGGGCAGGCCGAGGCCGGCAATGCGGCCGTCGCGCACCCCGGCGTCGCCCACTTGCTCCCCCCAGGGCAGCACCAAGGTGCCGCCGCGCAGCAACAGGTCGAAGTGTTCGGGCATGAGGATTCCCTTGTGGGCAGCAGCGGTGGAAGCGCCTCGATACGGCCTCGGGGCGCACTTGCGACATGGCATGACCGGGCTATCACCCTGACCTGGGCTTAGCCATGCCAGAGGTTCAGGGCGCCGCAGAGCATAAGGACCCCTGCCGAACCGCACCCGGACGCGCCAGCAACCAATAAGATGGCGGATCGCCTGGCATGAAGATTGCGGAACGCTTCGAGGTCAGGACCAAGGCAGCGGTGCTGACGTTCACCTCCGATGACATGGTGATTGATGCCGTGCAGGCCATGTCGGACGAGAACTACGGGGCCAGCGTCATCGTTGATCCCGGGCGCCGCCCGGTGGGCATCATCACGGAACGCGACTTCATGCGGCGCCTGCTGGCCAAGAACCTCGATGCGAACACGACGCCGATCCGTGACATCTGACGTCCAGCCTGAAGGTCGCGCGCGCCGAGGACGAGATCGCGGAATGACTGCGGATCATGTCGAACGAGCGGTTCCGGCATCTGCCGGTGGTGGACGCCGACGGCGTCCTGGTGAATATCATGACGCAGGGAGACTTCGTCTCGTATACTTGGCCGGAGATGTTCAAGGATGTGACGACCAAGGTGTCGCGGTCGTTCGAGAACAAGTACCAGCTCTATCTGATCGTGGCGACGATCCTGGTTTACACGTCGGTCATGGTCCTCTTGCTGCGAAGGTGAGGCGCGCGCAGGACCTCTGGCCGCCCAGCGTGGCGGATACGTCCCTGGCCGGCGGCCGGTGCAGGATTCAGCGGTGCGATAAGGCGTGGAGCAGCGGCGTCCAGGATTGAGCACCGACCGCTGATGGGCGGCAGAACGGGCATCATGAGCTGCCTGACCCTCGCGCAGCCGCTCGCGGCCAAATTGTCCTGAATTACCCGGCCCACCGACTGGCCCTGTGGCGTTGCGGGATCGGCAAACGGGCCGAGAGACCTGCCTAGTTCATTGAACGAAGCATCTGCCATGGCGAACCCTTGGCGTTGCTGCGGCGCAGCGTGGCCCGGCCTCCAACTGGCGTCATAATATTTCATTGCCACGCTGCGATTGCTGTCCAGCTTGATCGCTGGACAAGGCAAGGCAAATCCGGCCAAGATCATCCTATAAGAACAAACTAAGGAGGATAGCCAATGTTGCGTCGCCCCACTCGGTTCGCCCTGGCCGCGTTCAGCGTGGCCCTGCTTGCCGGCACGGCCCTGGCCCAGACGACCCCGCCCGTCCCGAAGGGCGACCCGCTCGAAGGCCGGCCCAACAACACCGAGGCTGCGAAGCTCGCCCCGGTGGACGGCCCGCCGCTGCCGACGCCGGCAGCCAAGCTGCCGACGGCGATGCTCAAGGTGCCGGACGGCTACAAGGTCGAGGTGTATGCCAGCGGGATGCCCGACGCGCGGTCCATGCGGCTCGGCGACAAGGGCACGCTGTTCGTCGGCTCCCGCTTGAACGACAAGGTGTATGCGGTCACCCAGGTTGACGGCAAGCCGGTCGTGAAGATCATCGCCCGCGGCCTGCACCGGCCGAACGGCGTCGCGTTCAAGGACGGCAACCTGTATGTGGCGGAGCTGTCCAAGGTCTGGCGCTACGACAACATCGAGGCCAACCTCGACAACCCGCCCAAGCCCGTCCTGATCTACGAGGACCTGCCGACGGACGAGCCGCATGGCTGGAAGTTCATCGGCATCGGGCCGGACAACAAGCTGTACGTGCCCATCGGCGCTCCCGGCAACATCGTCATGCCGCCGCCGACGCACGCCCAGATCCGCCGCATGGACCTAGACGGCAAGAACGTGGAGGTGGTCGCGACCGGCGTGCGCAACTCGGTCGGCTTCGACTGGAACCCCAAGACGAAGGACCTCTACTTCACCAACAACGGACGCGACTGGCTGTCCGAGGACATCCCCAACGACACCCTGCACGAGGTGAAGGCCGGCAGCACGACGCCGCCGAACTTCGGCTATCCCTACTGCCACCAGGGCAACTTCACCGACCCCGAGTTCGGTTGGGGCCACAAGTGCAGCGAGTTCGCGGCGCCGGCCGCCCTGATGGGCGCGCACGCGGCGGCGCTCGGCATGCGGTTCTACAGCGGCAGCATGATCCCGGATGCCAACGGCGCGATCTTCGTCGCCCGGCACGGGTCGTGGAACCGCACCGTCAAGAACGGCGGCGACGTGATGATCGTGAAGCTGAACAACGATGGCTCGGTCAAGTCCATGGCGCCGTTCATGACCGGCTTCCTCCAGGACAACAAGTATGTTGCCCGTCCCGTGGACGTGCAGCCGATGCCGGACGGGTCGCTGCTGGTGTCCGACGACTGGAACGGCGCGGTCTGGCGGGTCAGCAAGGCCAATTGAGCCTTGATGGCGGGGTGCGTCCGCACCCCGCCACTTTGACTATTGGAGAGCGGTTTGACGTTCAAATTCTTTGCCGTGCTTGCCGTCTTGGCGGGGACTGCCCCCCTGCAGGCGACCCTCGCCCAGACTGCGGAGCAAAGCCAGACTGCAGAGCAAAGGCTGCCGACCTGCCTGGCCTGCCACGGTGCGAACGGCGCGTCCAAGCTGCCCGGGGTGCCGTCGCTCGGCGCGATGCCGGCGGATTACGTTCTGACCCAGCTTTACACGTTCCGCGAGAAGATGCGGATCGCGGCGCCGATGAATGCGCTCGCGGAGAAACTGAGCGACGACGATCTGCGGGAGTTGGGCGACGCCATCGGCAAGCTGCCGGCACCGCAGCCGGCCGGCGAAGCGCTGGCGGCTGCCGACCAGGAGCACGGCAACGCGCTGGTGGGCCGCTACCACTGCAACTCCTGTCACGGGGCCGACCTTGCCGGGCATGACAACATCCCGCGCATCGCCGGGCAGCGGGAAGACTACCTGCTGAAGTCCTTGACCGACTACAAGTCAGGCGCCCGCCCCGGATACAGCCCGGCGATGAGCGAGGCGTCGAAGGAGATCAAGCCCGAGGACATCCCGGTGCTCGCCCGGTTCGTCGCCAGCCTCAAGTAGGGCAGCGTGTCACTTTTGGCCGCCAAGGGTTTCGAATACGTCGCCTGACGGCGGCAGGCCCTGGATGTGCGTGCGGTGCCACAGCGCGTAGAACAGCAGCGTCCACGCCGCGAACCCCTCGTGCCGGCCGGACCCGGCGGCGCGGAACAGCGACGCGACCCGGTCGGGACCGGCGATCTCCGCCACGCCTGGCTGCGCCGCCACCAGCGGACCCAGCCGCGCGCCCTGCGCACCGATCCAGGCGCCCACCGGGACCGTGAAGCCCTGCTTGGGCGCGAAAGGCCGCGCCTCCGGCATGGCCCGGGACAGCCACTGGCGCAGCAGCCATTTGCCGCGGCCGTCGCGGACCTTCATGGCGTCCGGCAGGCGATAGGCGGCAGCGGTCACGGCAGAGTCCAGCAAGGGGGTGCGGCCCTCCACGCCGTGCGCCATCAGGCAGCGGTCCAGCTTCAGTAGCAGGTCGTGCGGCAGCCAGTCGGCCACGTCCGTCGCCTGGGCCACCTGCAGGCGGGTGCGGCCGGGACGGGCGGCGCCGGCCTCGGCGGCGGCCAGGCCGTCGCGCCAGCCCTGGGGACGGGCACGCAGCACGTCCAGCTTGTCGAAGGTGCCGCGGCCCCGCATGATGCGTCCGCCCTGCCACCAGGGCCGCATGGCGCTGCGGTAGCGGCCGTAGCCGCCGAACACCTCGTCGCCGCCCTCCCCGCACAGCACGACCTTCACATCCTGCCGGGCGCGGCGGGCCAGGAACCAGCTCGGTATGATGGCGTAGTCGGCGGCGGGGTCGTCCATGCAGGCGACGATCTCCGGCAGGTGACGCCAGACCATGGCCTCGGTGATCTCCAGGGTCTCGTGGCGGGCGCCGGCGGCTTGGGCGACGGCGGCGGCGTGCTGGCGCTCGTCCGCGGCGCCGGGGGCGGCGAAGCCGGCGGTGTAGGCCAGGACGGGGGCGCCGTTCAGCCGGGCCATGGTTGCCAGCACGGCGGCGCTGTCCACGCCGCCGGACAGGAACATGCCGTAGGGCACGTCGCTGCGCTGGTGCAGGTCCACGCTCTCCATCAGGGCGCGGTCCAGGCGGGCCAGGGCGGCGTCCTCGGTGATGGGTTCCGGGCCGCCTTCGGGCAGGGCGGGGGCGCGGATGCGGTCGAGGATGTGGCCGTCGGCGACTTGCAGGGTCTCGCCGGGCAATACGCGCTGGATGCCGGCGAAGATGGTCTCGGCGCCGGAGGTGAACTGCATCTGCAGCAGCTCCTCGCGTGCCGCCGGGCGCAGGGCGCGGCGGACCAGGCCGGCGGCCAGCAGGGCCTGCGGCTCGGAGGCGAAGGCCAGGCCGCCCTGGACCGGGGCGACATAGAGCGGCTTGATGCCGAACGGGTCGCGGGTCAGGGTCATGCTGCGCTGGGCGCGCTCGTGGATGGCGATGGCGAACATGCCGCGGAGCTGGGCTGCGTAGCCGGCGCCGTCGCGCAGCCATAGGTGCAGCGGCGGCTCGCAGTCGCTGCCGGTGACGAAGCGGGTGCCGGGGAGGCCGCTGCGGAGGGCCAGGTCGTTGTAGATCTCGCCGTTGGCGACCAGCGCCGCGGGGCCGGCGTAGAGGGGCTGGTCGCCGCCGGTTATGTCCACGATGGCCAGACGGGTCTGGACCAGGGCGATGCGGCCGACGGCGGCCTGGCCGGTGCCGTCGGGGCCGCGATGGGCCAGCGCCGCGGCCAGGGCCGCCAGGGTGGCGGGGTTGGGCGGCGGGCTGCCGGGGGACATGGCGAGGCCGGCGATGCCGCACATCAGGCTTTCTCCATCAGGGCCAGCGCGTCCCGCCAGCGGCGGAGGACGGGGGCGGCCTGGTGCTCGGCCAGGAAGCAGGCCCGGCCGGCGGCGGCCAGGCAGGCGGATAGCGCGGGGTCGGACAGGATGGCGCCCAGGGCGTCCGATAGGCGGCGGGGGTGCTCGCGCGGGACCAGCAGGCCGGTGACGCCGTGCTCGATCAGCTCCACCGGGCCGGCGGCGTCGGCAGCCACGACGGGGCGGGCGGCGGAGAAGGCTTCCAGGACCACGTTGCCCAACGGCTCGTCGCGGCTGGGGCAGGCCAGCACGGTGCAGGCGGCCAGCAGGGCGGCCTGGTCGGTGCGCCAGCCCAGCAGGTGCAGGCGGTCGGCCACGCCTTCCTGCGCCGCCAAGGCGAGCAGCGCCGTGCGCTCCGGGCCGTCGCCGGCGATGACGGCGTGGACGCCGGGCAGCGACGGGAGGGCGCGGACCAGCACGTCGAACGCCTTGTTGCGGTGCAGGCGGCCCAGGGCCAGCACTATGGGTGCGCCGGGCGGCACCGGGAGGGCGGCGGGTGCGGCGCCGGCCATGTCCGGCGCGAAGTTCGGCAGGTGGTGGACGCGGGCCGCGGGCCAGCCCTGGGCGGCGATCCAGTCGGCGATGCCGCGGGTGTTGCCAATCAGGTGGTCGCAGCGGCGGTAGTAGCGCAGGTCGTAGTAGCCGCCGAGGCGCCCGGCCAGCACCCAGGCTCCGCGGGGGGCCATGCGAGCCGCGCGGCTCATCCAGGCCACGGCCACGCGGGGGGTGAAGCGGCGCAGGGCCGCACGCAGGCGCGGGCGGGTCAGCAGGTCCAGCGCGCCGCCGAAGCGGAACTGCGCCGGGGCCAGGCCCGCCGCGGCCAGACGCGCCGCCCGCCCGGCGTCGCGGCGGATCAGGGGCAGCACGGCTTCGCCCGCGTCGTGCTGGGCGGCGACCAGGCGTTCGAAGAACAGCTCGGCGCCGCCGGACGGGGCGCCGGCCATGATGTGGGCCAGCCTCATGGGCGGGCCTGCTGCAGCGGGACCTGCTGCAGCGGGGCCTGTTGCAGCAGGGCCAGGGCGGCGGCCAGGGCGGCTGCCACCGGCAGGCCGGCGATGGGCGCGGTTCCGGCCGGGCCGGGTGCCAGGACCGCGGCGGCGCGTTGGCCGGCGGGGGCGTACTCGCTGGCCGGCGTTGGGCCGAACAGGCCCAGCGTGGGCGTGCCGGCGGCGGCGGCGAGGTGCATGAGGCCGGAGTCGTTGCCGATGAAGAGGGCGCAGCGGGCCAGGCAGGCGGAGGCTTCCGGCAGGGTGAGGCGGCCCGTCAGGTCCACGGCGTCCGGCAGCGCGGCCAGGAGCGGGGCGGCCATGGCGGCCTCCGCGGCGCCCGGGCCGGCGAGCACCACGGCGCGGGCGCCCGGCAGCGCCTGGTCCCGCACGGCCTGGAACAGGGCCGCGAACCGCGTTGGCGGCCAGACCTTGCCGGACCAGTTGGCGGTCGGTCCCAGGCCGATCAGCGGGCCGGGGGGGAGGAGGGCGTCTGCCTTGGCCTGGTCCTCGGGCGCGGTCCAGCAGGCCGGCTGCGGCGGCGGGGCGAGGTGCAGGGCGCCGGACAGGTGCAGCAGCTTGTGGCCCGGCCGCCGGCCGCCGCGCAGGATTGCGCGCTGCCGGGCCGGGATTAGGTAGGAGAGGACGGAGCCTCGGAGGTCCACCACCAGGTCCCAGGTAGTGCGGACGGTCTGCCACCAAAGGAGCGGCCAGTGCAGGTCGTGGCGGCGCTTGTCCACCAGCAGGGTGCGTTCCCGGCGGGGCATACGGTCGAACACTCCGGCCGCCGCGGGGCCGCAGGCGACCGTGATGCGCGCCTCCGGGTGCAGCCGCAGCAGGTGGGCCAGCAGGCCGGTGGACAGGACGGCATCGCCGACCCGAGTCGCGGTGATAAACAGGATACGCATCTGGCGCGGGCTGTAGCACGGTCCCGATCGCTGCGCGCGGCACGATCGTGCGGGCGGGCGGGTCTGGCAACGGGGCGGCATCCGGGTCGGGAACCGGCAGCCCGACTTGCGTGCGCGGGTGGGTCTGTGCGCGGTTCCGTCCCTGTGCGCGGTTCCGTCTTCGTGCGCTGTTCAGCCCCTGTGCGGCGTTCAGCCTTTGCGAGGCGTTCGGCCTCTGCGGGGCATTCGGTTCCTATGCACCCTTCGGTCCGTATGCGCTGTTCGGTCCATGCGCGCCGTTCGGTCCTATGCGGCGTTCGGCTTGTGCGCGAAGTTCGGTTCGTGTGCGCTGCCTGATCGCTATGCGCTGCCCGGTTCTCATGCGGCTTGAGAACGCCCCTGCCCCGCCCCACGTCCGCCGGCATGACGAAGATTGTTCTTCTGCCCAACCGTGCCGTCCTACAGGTGTCCGGGGCGGACCGGGTGTCGTTCCTGCAAGGGCTGGTGTCCAACGACGTGGCCGACGCCGCGCCGGGCCGGGCGGTTTGGGCGGCGCTGCTGACGCCGCAGGGCAAGTGGCTGGCGGACTTCTTCATCCTGGCCGAGGGCAGCCGTCTGCTGCTGGATTGCGAGGCGCCGCAGGCCGGGATGCTGGCGCAGAAGCTGACCCGCTTCCGGCTGCGCGCCGATGTGCAGGTGCAGTCGGTGCCGCTGCTGGTCCATGCGGTATGGGACGGCGACCCCGGTGCAACCCTGCAAGCGCCGGACCCCCGGCTGCCCGGCGCCGGCTGGCGCGTGCTGTCCGAAGCGCCGCTGCCTGGCGGTGCCGGCTTTGAGGGCGCTAGCTTTGAGGATGCTAGCCACGAAGGTGCCCGCTTCAAGGACTCCAGCCTCGAGGCTTCCAGCTTTGAGAATTCTAGTTTCGAGGACTGGGACCGGCACCGCCTGGCGCTCGGGTTGCCGGACGGGTCCCGCGACATGGAGGCGGAGAAGACGACGCTGCTGGAGGCCGGGTTCGACGAGCTGCATGGGGTGTCGTGGACCAAGGGCTGCTACATGGGCCAGGAGCTGACGGCGCGCACGAAGTATCGCGGGCTGCTGAAGCGCCGGCTGATGCCGGTGCGGGTGGACGGGCCGCTGCCTGCGCCGGGCACCCCGGTGCTGCGCGGCGGCGTGGAGGCCGGCACGATGCGCTCGGGGCTGGACGGCCTTGGGCTGGCGCTGCTGCGGCTGGACGCGGTGGGCGATAAGCTGGCCTGCGGCGGGGCGGTCCTGCGTCCGGCGCCGCCCGCGTGGATGGCGCTGGAGCCGGTCAGGCTGGCGCAGCAGCCGGCATAGCCACGCGCCGGCCCAGCCGACCGGGCCGGGGCAGCAGGGCGTGGGCGGTGAGCACCGCCGAGACTTGGGCCGCCATCCCGGGCGGGAACGGGGCGACGCGGCGGGTGTCGAGGGTGACCTGCAGCAGCATGAGACCGACCCGCTTAAATCCTGACCTGTTGCCGCCACAGACTTGTCCGTGCGTGTGGCACAGAGCAGATGGGTCAACTCTTATGCGGGCCAGTATAAGTTCTGGGTGCGCGGCAGTTTTTATACCAGCCGTCCTTTGCTCTGACCGTTTCTATGGCCGCAGTTTGCTCTGGGCCAAGCAGTCGGAAACGGTCACAGCAAGCGACGGTTGTTATTAGTGCGCGGCTAGGGCGTCACCGCGTAGCATCTGGTGCGCGAGGTGGATGCGCTCGGCGTCGGCACCGATGACCTGTGACCGGACGCAGATCTTACCGCCCAGTAGCAGCTCTGGGCGATACAGGGTGTGGTCGGCCACGAAGACGCCTGTGCGGGTGCTATGGCGGTGGGCGGCGCCGAAACCCATGGCTTTGCATAAAAAGTCAGGCGCGGCGTCAAACAGCAGGACGCAACAGGCAAAGTTCATGTGGCCGTTGCCGTCCATCCGCCTCCGCCACCTCGGGAAAACGACGGCACGGCAGCCTCTAAACGGCAATGGCCCGGCCCTCAAGGGACCGGGCCACCTTAGCGGCAGGCGCCGCCGCGAGGCAGCCTATGCCTGATCGGAGCCGCCGCCGTCGAAGCCGCCACCGTCGAACCCGCCGCCGGTGTCGCCCGATCCGGCGAAGGGGTCGCTGCCCTGGTCGTAGCTGGTGTCCTGGGCGAAGCCGGCGTCCTTCTCGGCTCCACCGCCTGCGAACGGGTCGGCACCGCCGCCAGCGAACGGATCGGCGCCACCGGCCGCGCCGCCCAGGAAGCCGGCCGAGGGATCGCTGACCGGGCTGACGCCGGCGCCGTCCCAGGGGCTGCCGGAGTCGGCCGTGTTGGTCGCGCCGCCGCCGCCGAACAGGCCACCGCCGCCGTGGCCGCCGCTGAAGGCGCCCATCAGCGCGTTGCCGACCACCATGCCGCCGGCCACGCCGGCCGCCGTGGTCAGCGCCGAGCCGAGGAAGCCCGAGCCGCCGCCGCGCTGGAACATGCCGGGCTGGTAGTTCGGCGGATACTGCGGCTGCGGCGGGGGCGAGGTCGGCTGGAACGCCTGGCCGTAGCCGGGCTGGCCGCCCATCATGCCGCCTTGGGGCCGCTGCTGCTGCTGCTGGGCGCCGCCGCCGAACAGGCTGCTGAAGAAGCCCTTCTGCTGCGCGGACTGCTGCGGCTGGTTCTGCATGGCGTGGCGGGTCTGCTCCAGCTCCCATTGCAGGCGGCGTATCTGGTTCTGCGATTCGGCCAGGGCACCCTCCTGCACCAGCGCGGTCTGCGTGATGCGGTAGCGCGCGTCCGGATACTGCTGGAACTGCTGGGCGATGAGGGCGTCGGCGTCGCGGTCTATCGGCGGCAGCGGCTGCGCCGGCTGCGCCGACTGGGGCACGCTGCCGCCGGAGAAGCCGCCGCCCTGCTGCGCGCCTGAGACGCGGGCGATGTAGCGGGAGATGAGGTCGCGTTCTTCGTTGGTCATGGTGATGATCCCGCGAGGTTGGTTGCGTCAGCGAAGTGGCGCATACACAACTCTGCTTCAAGTAGGGAGTTGCAGGCGCCGCCATTCCATCATCGGGCAGCGGTCGGCGACGACGCGCAGGCCGGCGGACCGCGCCAGGTTTTCCGCCGCCGGGTTGGTGACGCCGAGTTGCAGCCAGAGGGTGCGGGCGCGCAGGCGAATGGCGTCCGCCACGACGGGGCCGACCTGGTCCGGGGCGCGGAACACGTCCACCATGTCGAGCGGGCCGGCTTCGTCCAGCGAGGCCACCACCGGGCAGCCGTGCAGGGTTTGTCCGGCCAGGCCGGGGTTGACGCCTACCACGTCGAAGCCTCGGGCGGCGAGGAACGCCAGGACGTAGTTGCCGGCGCGGTCGGGCCTGTTGGATGCGCCGACGACGGCGATCCGGCGGGTGGTCGTCAGGATGTCGCGGATCGGGTCGGTCACAGCGGGGGGGCCTGCCGCTTGGGGGCCGCGGCGGCACCGGTGCCGACCTGGCCGCCGTCACCGCCGGCCCCGCCTCCGTTGCCGCCCCGGCCGCCGTCCCCACCACGGCCACCGTTGCTGCCGGGGGCGCCAACGCCACTGATGCCACCGGGGCTGCTGGGCTGGCAATCCTCGCCGGGCTGGCCTGCTGCGCCGGCCCGGCCGGGCTGGCCCAGGGGCGGCGACCCGGTTCCGGGCTGCGCCTGAACGTGGCCTGGCTGGACGGAAAGGGCAGCACCTGCAATCGGCAACAGGCCCAGCAGCAAACGACGACGTGGCATGGTTGCTCCTCCAACACACCTCTGCCCAGCTCGAACGCGCGGGGACGGTGATGGCTTCATCCCAGACCTTTTCTTGTCCTGGACTTCTACCTACCCCTGCTTCCCATTGCACTGGACTTCCAATTGCGCTGGGCTTTCCCGTGCCCTGGGCTTTCCCCAGGGTGCGTTGCGCCCGTGCTTTCGCGCGCCGTTGCGAGCCGCCTGCGGCGTGGCGACCGGGGGGCGGCACGCGGCGGCCTTTGCTGCCTCTGGAGGCCCGCGCCACTGGTAGCGTCTCAGTTCGAGCGCCGACTTCCGACCCAATAGCAGCCGTCAGAGGTTGCGTGGCAGGACGATAGAAACGGCCGTTCGATTCGACCCGCAAGCGCCATCGTTAGCGCCTATTGTGCAGCAATCCGGTTGCAAGTTGCCGGAACGCGCTGACGGCCTTGTCAAGCACGCTCGACGGATCGTCCGTCGCAGCGACCCACAGGGCGGCACTCAGTGCAGCGCCGTTCAGCAGCCGCCCTGCCGCTTCGACATCCACCGCCTGCACAACGCCATCATTGATGAGAGAGCGGATCGTTTGCATTGTGATTTCCAGGCAGGCATTCTCGCCGGGCCACCCGGATGGGTCGCCGAGCACCGCAGGTCCATCGAGGAGCATGATGCGTTGGATTTCAGGTTCTAGGGCCATTTCGATATAGGCGGTCCCCTCGTCGAGTAAGCCTTGCCACAGGGTCGGCGCCTGTTCTCGAACGGCGCGAAGCCGCGCCGCCATCTCGGCGTCAATCTGCTCGACGACAGCCCAAAGCAGCCCCTTCTTGTCGCCGAAGTTATGGTAGAGCGCGCCGCGCGTCAGTCCGGCCGAGGCTGTCAACTCATCCATTGAAGCGGCTGCATAGCCCTGTGCCGCAAACGCTCGACGCGCAGCGCGGATGAGCTTGTCCCGGGTCTCGGCCATGGCCTCCGCGCGCTTTCCAGTGGCCATGCTCAATTCCTCCCCGATGAGCTGCAAATCAGTTGACGTACGGATCGTATGTGATCTATGGCTTGCATACAGGGCGTATATCAACGTGGTTCCGGAATGGAAGGGCCAATGGCGCACGCGACACCTGGTCCGCCGTCGGCCGCCGCATCTTTGATCGGAAAGGCACAGTACATGTCCAAGCGCGACGCCATCTTCCCTGCCAATCGCCACGCCCTGTACGAGGCGCATCGCTATTCGGCAGCGATCCGCTCCGGGGACCTTCTGTTCGTCTCGGGCCAGGTGGGCAGTCGTGAGGACGGTTCGCCCGAGCCGGTGTTCGAGGACCAGCTCCGGCGAGCGTTCGCGAACCTGCGCGGCGTGCTTGCCGCAGCCGGATGCACGTTTGATGATGTGGTGGACGTAACCACTTTCCACACCGACCCGGATGCACAGATCGAGACGGTGATGGCTGTCCGTGCTGCGGAAATCGGTGAACCACCCTATCCCAATTGGACCGCAGTTGGTGTGAACTGGCTTGCCGGCTTCGATTTCGAGATCAAGGTCATCGCCCGAATTTCTGCCGCCGCGTAGAAGCTGCGCCGTCAGAGGCTTGGAGGGTCCGCTTCCACTGGCCGCTATACTGAAAGCGGATCTTCGCCTAACCACCAAAAGCAGATATTCAAACTGAGACACTGCTGCGCCGTTGCGCTCCTCGCAACAGTGGCCGGATAGTTGCGGCACGGAACCGCCGGCATCGCAGCGCCTGCGGCCAGGCGCAGGTGACGGAGAGGGCTGCCAGGCCGCGGCGGCCCGCCGCGCGCCGGGCTGTGCCGGCACCTTTCCCTTCCGTGACCGCGCCCTTATGGTGCGGCGCCCTTGCAGGACCCAGCCCCGCCCGATGCCGGACACGACCGCCGCCAAGCCGCCCGGCTTGAAGCCGCCCCACTTGCAGCCGCCCAGCTTCCAGGAGCTGATCCTGCGGCTGCACGCCTTCTGGTCGCGCCAGGGCTGCGTCATCCTGCAGCCCTATGACGTAGAGATGGGCGCGGGCACCTTCCATCCCGCGACGACCCTGCGCGCGCTCGGCCCGAAGCCTTGGCGGGCCGCATACGTCCAGCCCAGCCGGCGGCCGACCGATGGGCGCTATGGCGAGAACCCGAACCGGCTCGGCCACTACTACCAGTATCAGGCCATCCTGAAGCCCAGCCCGGCCAACTGCCAGGACCTGCTGCTGGACAGCTACCGGGCCATCGGGATTGATCCGCTGCTGCACGACATACGCTTCGTCGAGGACGATTGGGAAAGCCCGACGCTGGGCGCCTGGGGGCTGGGCTGGGAGGTGTGGTGCGACGGGATGGAGGTGACGCAGTTCACCTATTTCCAGCAGGTCGGCGGGATCGCCGTGGCGTCGCCCTCCGCCGAGTTCACCTATGGGCTGGAGCGGCTGGCGATGTACGTGCAGGGGGTGGAGAACGTCTATGACCTGGACTTCAACGGCGCCGGGGTGAGCTATGGCGAGGTGTTCCTGCGCAACGAGCGGGAATACAGCCGCTACAGCTTCCAGCACGCCGACACCGCCTTGCTGTCCCGGCACTTCGCCGACGCGGAGGGGGAGTGCGGCGCGCTGCTGGCGGCCGGGCTGCCGCTGCCGGCCTATGACCAGTGCATCAAGGCGAGCCACCTGTTCAACCTGCTGGACGCCCGGGGCGTGATCTCGGTGACGGAGCGCGCGGCCTATATCGGGCGGGTGCGGACGCTGGCGCGGGGCTGCTGCGAGGGATACCTGGCCGGGGAGGCGCCGATGGAGGCGCCGCTTGGGCACGGGACGGACGCCCCGGTTGTCCAAACGGGGGCCGCGGGATAGTTTGCAGGGCATGGGCAAGCCACACCTGACCGGCGCACCGCAGGCGGCGCTGTAGCCATGCCCGAACTGCTGCTGGAGCTGTTCAGCGAGGAAATCCCCGCCCGGATGCAGGCGCGCGCCGCCGACGACCTGGCGCGGCTGGTGCCCGACGCCCTGGGCGCGCTGAAGCCGCAGGGCGTGCAGACCTTTTACGGCCCCCGCCGCATCGCGCTGATCGCCACCGTGCAGGCCGCCCTGCCCGCCAGCAGCACGACCGAGCGCGGGCCGCGCGCGTCGGCGCCGGAGGCGGCGCTGGCCGGGTTCCTCCGCAAGCATGGCGCCGCGCGGGACCAGGTGGCGCAGGAGGGGGACTACTGGGTGCTGACCAGGGCCAGCCCGGCGGTCGAGGCCGCGTCGCTGGCGGCCGATGCCCTGCCGCCGCTGCTGCGCCGCTTCCCCTGGCCGAAGTCCATGCGGTGGGGCGACGGCAGCGCCTTCACCTGGGTTCGCCCGCTGCGCCGCATCCTTTGCCTGATGGACGGGCGCGTGGTGCCGTTCGGCCTGGCGGACGGGGGGGACGACGGGCATGGGCTGCACTCGTCCAACGAGACGGAGGGGCACCGCTACCATGCGCCCGGAGCCTTCATGGTGTCGTCGTTCGGCGAGTGGCACGACGGCCTGCGCGCCCGCCGGGTGATCCCGGCGGCGGGAGAGCGGCGCCGGCTGGTGCAGGAGGGCATCGCCGCCCTGGCCGCCTCGGAGGGGTTGCAGGTGGTGCCCGATAGCGGGCTGCTGGACGAGGTGGCCGGGCTGGTGGAGTGGCCGGTGCCGCTGCTGGGGCGCATAGACGACGCCTACATGGACCTGCCGGGGGAGGTGATGCAGGTCAGCATGAGGGTGAACCAGCGCTACTTCGCGTTGCGGACCATGGACGGTGCGGCGGCGCCGCGGTTCGGCTTCGCCGCCAACATCGAGGCTACGGACGGCGGCGCGGCCATCGTCGCGGGCAACGAGCGGGTGTTGCGCGCCCGGTTCAGCGACGCCCGGCACTTCTGGGACCTGGACCGGCGGACCAAGCTGGCGGATCGCGTGCCGGCGCTGGATGGGGTGACGTTCCATGCCAAGCTGGGCAGCCAGGGCGCGCGGGTGGCGCGCATCGTGGCCCTGGCCCGGCGGATCGCCTCGCATGTCGGCGCGGACCCGGACCTGGCGGCCCGCGCCGCGTTGCTGGCCAAGGCGGACCTCGTGACCGGCATGGTCGGCGAGTTCCCGGAGCTGCAAGGCGTCATGGGCGGCTACTACGCCCGGCACGACGGGGAGGACGCCCGCGTGGCGGACGCCGTGCGGGACCATTACTCGCCGAAAAGCCCCCAGGACCCGGCGCCGTCCGAACCCGTCGCCGTTGCCGTCGCCCTGGCCGACAAGCTGGACCAGTTGGCGTCGTTCTTCGCCGCGGGCGAGGTGCCGACCGGTTCCGGCGATCCCTTTGCGCTGCGCCGGGCCGCGTTGGGCGTCATACGCATCGTGCGGGAGAACCGGCTGCGCCTGCCGTTGGCGGCGATGCTTGCAGGCGCCGGGGATGGCCTGCCTGCCGCAGTGCCGGCGACGGCGCTGCTGGCCTTCATCGCCGACCGGCTGCGCGTGCAGCTACGGGCCGAGGGCGCGCGGCATGACGTGCTGGCGGCCGTGTTCGCGGCCGGGGGGGATGACGACCTTACGCGGCTGCTGGCCCGCACGGACGCGGTGGCGGCGTTCCTCGCCACCCCGGACGGCCGTGATTTGCTGGCCGCCAGCCGTCGCGCGGCCAACATCCTGCGCATCGAGGACAAGCGGGACGGACCCCATGCCGGGGCGGTTGACCCGGCGCTGCTGCAACAGGCCGAGGAACGTGCGCTCGCCGCGGCGCTGGACTCCGCGGAACCTTTGGTGCAGTGCAGCATTGAGGAGGAACGTTATGCTGACGGGATGACGGCGCTGGCTTCGTTGCGCCCAACTCTCGACGCATTTTTCGACGAGGTGACCGTCAACGCGCCCGATCCGGCGCTGCGGCGCAACCGCCTCCGCCTGCTCGCCCGCGTGCCGCTGGCGATGGGGCGCGCCGCCGACTTCTCTCAGATCGAAGGCCAGGAATCATGACCAAGTGGGTTTACAGCTTCGGCGCCGGGCACAACGAGGGTCGGGCGGACATGCGGAACCTGCTGGGGGGCAAGGGCGCCAACCTGGCGGAGATGGCCACCATCGGCCTGCCGGTGCCGCCGGGCTTCACCATCACGACGGAGCTTTGCACCGCTTATTACGACAACGACCGGCGGTATCCGGATGACCTCGATGCCCAGGTGCGCGCTTCGCTCGGGCTGATCGAGGAGGCGGTCGGGCTGCGGTTCGGGGACGCGGGCAAGCCGCTGCTGGTCAGCGTCCGCTCCGGGGCGCGGGTGTCCATGCCGGGCATGATGGACACCGTGCTGAACCTTGGGTTGAACGATGAGACCGTGCGCGGGCTTGAGGCCGCGAGCGGCGACGCGCGGTTTGCGTGGGACAGCTACCGGCGGTTCATCCAGATGTATGGCTCGGTGGTGCTGGGGGTGGACCACCACCGGTTCGAGGAGATCATCGAGAACGCCAAGCTGGATGCCGGGGTGATCGAGGACACGGCGCTGTCGCCGCAGCACTGGCAGGCGGTGGTGGCCGAATACAAGGTGATGGTCGAGCAGGAGCGCGGCGCACCGTTCCCGATGGACCCGCACGAGCAGCTTTGGGGCGCCATCGGCGCGGTGTTCGGCAGTTGGATGAACCCGCGGGCCAACACCTACCGGCGGCTGCACGATATTCCGGCGACCTGGGGCACCGCCGTCAACGTGCAGGCGATGGTGTTCGGCAACATGGGGGCGGACTGCGCCACCGGAGTGTGCTTCACCCGCGATCCCAGCACGGGGGAGAACACCTTCTACGGCGAGTTCCTGGTGAACGCGCAGGGCGAGGATGTCGTTGCGGGGATCAGGACGCCGCAGCCGCTGAGCCGGCTGCGCGCCCATCCCGGGGAGGTCAGCATGGAGGAGGCGCTGCCCAGCGCCTATGCCGACCTGGTGGCGGTGCGGGAGACGCTGGAGCACCATTACCTAGACATGCAGGACATCGAGTTCACGGTGCAGCAGAACAAGCTGTACATGCTGCAGACCCGCAGCGGCAAGCGCACCGCCGCCGCCAGCCTGCGGATCGCCGTCGAGATGGCGGAGGCCGGGCTAATTGACCGGCGGGAGGCGGTGAAGCGGGTCAACCCGGCGTCGCTCGACCAGTTGCTGCATCCGACATTGGACCCCAAGGCGCCGCGCACCGTCTTCGGCAAGGGCCTGCCGGCCAGCCCCGGGGCGGCGTCGGGCGTCGCGGTGTTCAACTCGGACGAAGCCGAGATGCGCTCGGCCAAGGGGGAGGCCGTGGTGCTGGTCCGCATCGAGACCAGCCCGGAGGACATACACGGGATGCACGCCGCCCGCGGCATCCTCACGACGCGCGGCGGCATGACCAGCCACGCCGCCGTGGTGGCGCGCGGCATGGGGCGGCCCTGCGTCGCGGGCGCGGGCGGGATCAGCGTGGACTATGGCGCGCAGACACTGTCGGCGGGGGGCAAGACCATACGGGCCGGGGAGACGATCACGCTGGACGGGGCGACCGGTGAGGTGTTCTCGGGCGCGGTGGCGATGGTCGAGCCTAGCATGTCCGGCGACTTTGCGACGCTGATGGGGTGGGCGGACCAGGTGCGCCGGTTGGGGATACGCACCAACGCCGAGACGCCGCTGGACGCCGAGACCGCCCGCAAGTTCGGGGCGGAGGGGATCGGACTGTCGCGGACGGAGCACATGTTCTTTGCGCCGGAGCGCATCGGGGTGGTGCGGCAGATGATCATGGCGGACGACCTGGCGGGGCGTCGGGCGGCGCTGGACAAGCTGCTGCCGTTCCAGCGGGCGGACTTCACCGACCTGTTCCGGATCATGCACGGGCTGCCGGTGACGATACGGCTGCTGGACCCGCCGCTGCACGAGTTCCTGCCGCACCAGGATTCCGAGCTGGCGGAGGTGGCGGCGGCGACGGGTCAGGACATCGAGCAGGTGCGGCGCCGGGCGGCGGAGCTGTCGGAGGCGAACCCGATGCTGGGGCATCGCGGGTGCCGGCTGGGGATCACCTATCCGGAGATCTATGAGATGCAGGCGCGGGCCATTTTCGAGGGGGCCATTGCGGCGGCGCGGGAAACCGGGGAGGCGCCGGTGCCGGAGGTGATGATCCCGCTCATCAGCACCCGGCGCGAATTGGAGATCACCCGTGCACAGGTGGACAAGGTGGCGGCCGATGTGTTCCGGGAGCAGGGGCAGAGCATCGAGTACCTGGTCGGGACGATGATCGAGTTGCCGCGGGCGGTGCTGGTGGCGGACAAGATCGCGGAGATCGCGGACTTCTTTTCGTTCGGGACCAACGACCTGACGCAGACGGTGTTCGGGCTGTCGCGCGACGATGCCGGGCGGTTCCTGCCGGCTTACGTGGAGGCGGGCATCCTGCCGAAGGACCCCTTCGTGTCCATTGACGTGGAGGGCGTGGGGGCGATGGTGCGTATGGCTGCCGACAAGGGGCGGGCGACGAAGAACGCGCTCAAGATGGGGATCTGCGGGGAGCACGGGGGGGACCCGGCCAGCATTGCGTTCTGCGAGGAGATCGGGCTGGATTATGTTTCGTGCAGCCCATACCGGGTGCCGGTGGCGCGGCTGGCGGCGGCGCAGGCGGCGCTGGGAGTTGGGGTGGACCGGACGGCTTAGGCCGGACGGTTTCGGGCTTGGACGGCTTGGGTGGAGTTTAAACAATGCCGCTTTGACTGGACATTATCCCGGCCTAAGCCTTATCTAAACGCCATGAGCAAGCAGCCCGCCCCTCCCCGGCCGCCACCGAAGCCAGCCCCGACAGGGACTGCCGGCGTGTTGCTGCCCAGAGTCAAGTAAACGCCCTCCAAGCAGCATAGACGGCGGTTCCTGGGAACGGGGCTGCGATAAGCAGCCAGCCGGCCCATCGCAGCAGCTTCCCCATGCTGTTCAGGCGCCGGTTGTTCGCCTGAATGCTGGGGCTGATGCCGTCGGCGATGGACTCCACGACTTCCAACTCTGTGCCTAACGGGTCGCCCATGATGATCTGCGGATCGTAACCCGTGATGCCCCAATCACGCGGGCGCACTGCATAGATGCACAGACCCGCTGCAGCCAGCAAGACGAATGCCGTCAGGGCAGCGCCGCCGCGGGACGGCCAGCTAGGAGCGGCGAAGCCCGCCGCGGTGACGACCAGAAGGCTTGCCGCCGCCCAGCCGGTGATCGCGGTTGCCCGCGCCTCCATTGCGGTCCGGATTGCAGCCTGGGCGGTCAGACGGGCCTCGCCTTGCCGGACGGCTTCCCTCGCTTTCCAATAGCGCAGGTCGCCCTCGGCGTCGGACGCGCCGACCTCGATCTTTCCTGGTGTTGATTGACCCGACATTCCTGCCACTCAATAAAAGGGAATGGCTCCATGCGGGTCTACCGCGCATGACCGCATCTCAACAAGGGCGGCGCTGGGCGGGACGGCGCAGCAGCCGCTACCCGCGCGCACGGCGCACCCGCGGCTGCGTGGGCAACATCCGTAGCCGCGTCAGCTCCTTGGTGTCCAGCTCACTTTTCAGCCGGGCCACCATGCGGCCCATGTCAGCCGCCAGCTTGCCCACGGCGTCCACCCCGCGGCACCGGCCAGGTCCCCGCGCACGCTCGCCCGAGCCGCCGTTGACCACGAAGCCGGTCTGCTGCGCCGTAGAGGTTGGCCCTCGATGGCGCGGGACGGCACCAGGAAGGACCCCACGATGGTCAGGTCCGCCAGGCTGAGCACGGTGCCGCGGTCGCGCTGGTTCTGCAGAACCTCGTAGATCAGCACGACGTCCATCTGCTGCCGGGCGGCGCCGATGCGTATCCTGTCCACCACCGTGTCGTCCTGGCGGCCGGCGGAGGCCATCTCCGCCACCAGCGGGCTGATCGGCACGAACTCGCCGTAAGCGGTGCCCACGCTCTTGATGAGGGCCAGCCACTTGTCGCCCTCCTCCGGCGGGATGGCGGTCAGGCGCCCGCCCTCGATCCGCGCGAGGCCCAGGCGGGCGGGGAAGCGCAGCGCGGGTTCCGCTTTGGCGGCGTCATAGACGGCACGCTCGACCGAGTTGCCGGCGGCGGGGCGGAACTCCGGCCGGGCGGCCAGGTAGGAGGCGCCGCTGCCGGTCTGCACCGTGCTGTTGCAGCCGGCCAGCAGGCCCGGTGCCGCCAAGACAACCCCATCCCATCCGTGCGCACATCGCGCTGCCCTCCTGCCCCGGCGCAGGCTACTGGCTGCCGGGCGGCTTGGACACCGGCAGGCGTTGCGACGCGACGTTGTAACTTGCAAGGTTGCATCCGCTGTCCCATGTCGGGGACGCCACAACATGGAGCCTCGACATGACCAGCATCGCCATCGTGTTCCACAGCGGCTACGGCCACACGGCCAAGCAGGCGGAGGCGGTGCGGGACGGCGCCGCGACGGCCGGCACTGCGACCCTGCATCCCATAGACGCCGAGGGCAACCTGCCGGACGGCACCTGGGAGGCGCTGCAGGCCGCGGACGCCATCATCATGGGTTCGCCGACCTACATGGGCAGCGTGTCGTGGCAGTTCAAAAAGTTTGCCGACGCGAGCAGCAAGCCCTGGTTCAGCCAGGCTTGGAAGGACAAGGTGGCGGCGGGCTTCACCAACTCCGCGTCGATGAACGGCGACAAGGCCGGCACGCTGGACTACCTGTATCACCTGGCGATGCAGCACAGCATGGTGTGGATCGGCACCGGCTTGATGCCGTCCAGCACCAAAGCGGCCAACCGCAACGACGTGAACTGGCTCGGCTCGTCCAGCGGCGCGATGTCGGCCAGCCCATCCGACAGCTCGCCCGAGGAAGGGCCGATGCCGGGCGACCTGGAGACGGCCCGGCAGTTCGGCGCCCGCGTCGCCGCCTATGCCGCGCGCACCCGGCTGCAGGCGGCGGCCGAGTAGCCTACCAGCCGTTCACCCGCGGCCACTCGGCGGTCACGGCGTCGGACCCGTCCACGACCCAGTAGCGGTCGTGGGCGGCGGCGGTCATGCAGGCGTGGTTGGGGGCGATGCGCACGAGCGCGCCCACCGGCAGGTCCGGGAAGGGCAGCGCCGGGTCCAGCGCCACGACGCCATGCTCCTGGTATGCCTGCGCCACCACGGACCGGCCATGGGCCGGGCGCCCCTGCATGTCCAGCATCAGGCCGAAGCCGAGGTCGGTGGTCGGCTGCGTGCTGCGGTCCTTGGACAGCGCGAGGCCGCCGGCGTCCACCAGCAGCCGGTGCTCCGCCGGGCGCAGGCCGATCACCGACGCCAGCACGGTCAGGGCGATGTCCTCCTGCCGGTGGGTGCCGACGCTGGCCTGGAACAGGTCGCCGAACATATAGACGCCGGCACGCACCTCCGTCACGCCGTCCAGGTGGCGCGCGTGCAGCGCGGTGGGGGAGCTGCCGGCCGATACGATGCCGACGCGGTGCCCGGCCGCGCGCAGCCGGTCCGCGGCGCCCACGGCAGCCGTGCGTTCTTGTTCCGCCACCGCCGCCATGTCCGCCGCGGTGCGGCCGGCGTAGCTGTGGCCGCCATGGGTCATGACGCCGCGTAGCGCCGGGCCGAGCCGTGCCGCGACCTCCAGCAGGCGCGGGCTGTTTGGGGTGAGGCCGCCGCGGTGCTCGCCGCTGTCCACCTCGGCAAGGGCGCCCAGGCCCGCGGGGTGGGCGGCGATGGCGGCGGCGGTAGCAGGGTCGTCGGTGATGACCAGCACGTCCGCCCCGGCCCGGCGCAGCGCCGCCACGCGGTCCAGCTTGGATGGGGTGATGCCGACGGCATAGAGGATGTCGGTTATTCCGTGGCCGGCGAAGTATTCGGCTTCCGCCAGGGTGGACACGGTGATGCCGCCGGGCTGGCCGGCCAGCGCCAGGCGGGCGACGTGGATGCTCTTGGCGGTTTTCATGTGCGGGCGCAGCGGGACGCCGTGCCGGGCCAGGGCTGCGGCCATAGCGCGGAGGTTGCGGGCCAGGATGCCGCGGTCCAGCACGAGGCAGGGGGTTTGCAGGTCGTCTAGGCGCTTGGCGGCCCCATGCAGGGCGAGGGTCGAGGCGGTCATGGTGCCATCCAAACGCTGTTCGCCCCGGCAGGGATGCCGGAGACGGCGGGGGGCGCCGCCAATGGCCGGTGATACGCAGCAATCGGGATAATACCAACAGCCCTCTGCTCTGACCCTTCCGTTGGCGCACCGTCGCTGCGAGCCGCCCTTGCGGCACGGCAATCCAGGGGTGGCAGGGCCGTGCTTGCCGCCCCTGGGTTGCCGCGTCGCTGGCTCCTCGCAATGACGGAAACGGTCAGAGCGATGGCGGTTGATGTAAGCTGTCCAGCGAGCGGCGCGTGCCTGCCGCCCGCGGGCAGGCGGGCGGAGATGGGACCAGCGGCTGCAACGGCCGCAAGTGCCCGCCGGCCCTCTCCTGTCCGAACCCATGGCCCCTGGCCACCATGCGGTGACCGGACATCCAGATAGGGCGCCGCGAGGTGAATGTCTGCTGGAACGCTATCAGCACGGTTCCGGTCAGCCCACCTTGTCAGCCTGGACAGGGTTCGAGACGAGTCTGAGTGCCGACATGCGGCTTCCAATCGCGACCGGCCACTGTCAGGAAATGTTACACAAACGCCGAGAAGATACGCATAGAATTCTTAACATATTGTGATGAGGACGTTTTGCATCCGGCACGAAATTTGCGTGCTCAGGGACTTGAGGCTGCAACGGCCGCCTCGTAACGTTTTGGTGAGGACATTCAGATGCTGAAATTTTCGAGGGCACTTGCCGTTCTGGCCGTTGCGGCGGGGATGGCAGCCGGTTCGGGCGCAGCCTATGCCGGTCCGTTCATCCTGGCCGGCACCGACGCCGACGATCATGGCAGCGCAAGCGGCGGCGCCAACATTGACGGCTGGCTGTTCATGCAGCGCTCGATCGAGAATCTGGCGCCCGGCACCACCAACGGCAACAAGGTCGTGGTGAGCCTCGGCGGCCTCTCGACCGCGCTCGCAGCCAAGCAGTCCGCGTTCAGCCTTTCAAGCCTAGTGAGCCAGGGCTGGACGTTCCAGGCATTTAACGGCGCTGCGGCCATCAATGGCTTCTTTGCGAACACGGGCACCGTTACGGCCGCGAACTCGGGCATCATCATGCTCGACTCCGGCGTCAACGTGCCCGGTGGGCTGGACAGTTCCGAGGAGGGCGCGCTGACCGCCAACGCGACGCAACTGAACGGCTTCCTCGGCGGCGGCGGCGGCTTGTTCAGCCAGGCCAACAGCTACGGCTTCCTCTCCGCTCTGGTTCCAGGGCTTACCGCGCCGGAAGAGTTCGAACAGGGCATCGCCTTGACCGCGGCGGGCAACGCCGCCTTCCCCGGCCTGACCAACGCCGACCTGAGCGCCGGCCCGTATCACAACCAGTTCGCGAACATCGGCTCGATCCCGGTGCTGGGCACCAGCACGGTTACGAGGAACCCGATCATCATCGGCGCGTCGGGCGGCTCCATCACCGATCCGGGCACTAGCACGCCGGTGCCGGAGCCTGCTTCGATGCTGCTACTGGCCTCTGGCCTGCTGGGCGCCGGGCTGATGCGCCGCAAGACCTGACGAACACCAAGACCTGACGAACACCGGGGCGAGCGCCGCAAGGCGCTCGAACCTCTCAGCGGACAGATGCGCGGCATCAGCCCGTATGCTTTCGTATCATCGTCCGTCGCTGCAAGGCGCATGGCAGCGTGACGATCCCGAACGCGCGCAGCCACCGCCCTGTAGCGCCAAACCCTGGATTTCTGCGCCGCGAGCGACTTGCACCAACGGACAGCGGCCGTCGCCAGCTGATGCAGGCGCCGATGTCACGGCGCTGATGTCACGGGGCCGGCATCCGGCGCCCGTTGCCGGCTTGATCGGCCTGAGCCTGCCCCGGCGCAAGCGGGCCTGGCATTGCAAGGGGGCCGTGGCTTCTGCAACGGACCCGTGCCAGCCTCAGAACCGCTCGACCCAAGGCCGCACCGCGATCTCGTCGGTCCAGCACGACCGCGGCTGGGCCAGCACGTCCAGCATGGTTTGCGCGATGGCGTCGGGGTCCAGCAGGCTGTCGGGCCTGTCCTCCGGCACCGGGCGCCCGGCGGCGCGGATGCCGCCGTCCACCACGACATGGACGACATGGATGCCCTGCGGGTGCAGCTCGCGCGCCATGCTTTGAGCAAGGCCGCGCAGGGCGAACTTGCCCATCGCGAAGGGCGCCGACCCCGCGAAGCCCTTCACGCCTGCCGAGGCGCCAGTCAGGAAGATCGTGCCGCCGCCGGCCGCCAGCATCCCGCGCGCTGCCTGCTGCGCCACCAGGAAAGCGCCGAAGGCGGTGACGGCCAGGCTGCGCGCGACCTCCGCCGGGTCCAGGTCCACCAAGGGGCCGCGGGCGCGGTAGCTGGGGTTGTAGAGCACCACGCCGGGCTGGCCCACGGCGGCGAACAGCGCGGCGACGGCCGCGGGGTCGGCGGCGTCGCAGGGGTGCAGGCTGGCGCCGGTCTCGGCGGCCAGCGCCGCCAGCTTGTCCGTGCGCCGCGCCGCCAGCGCAACCTGGTGCCCGGCCCGCGCCAGCCCGCGCGCGAAGCTGGCCGACAGGCCCGGCCCGGCGCCGACGACCAGCGCCAGCGTCACGCGCCGAACCGCACCGCGGCCTCGCCGGCCCGGGCGAAGCTGATGCGCGCTTCCCCGCCCGGCGGCACCGGGTCCTTGCCGGTCCAGCTTCCGGTGGTCACGACCTGGCCGGCCCGCAGGCCGCCGGCCCAGTGCGCGCCCTCGTTTGCCAGCCAAAGTATCAGGCGGATCATGTCGCCTGCGGGGTTGCCGGTGCGCGCCTTGACCTCGGCGCCGTCCACGAGCAGGCGCACCTGCTCCCCGGCCAAGTCGAGCGCGGCCCAATCCGGGATCGGCGGGCCGACCACCAGGCCGGCATGGGATAGGCTGTCGGCCAGGGCGGAGAGCGGGTCCACGGCGTCCACGTCAACGTAGCGGCTTTGCAGGACCTCGATGGCGGGATGGGCGGAGGCGATGGCGGCCAGGACCTCGTCACGCCCATACGGCGTGTCCTGCGGCGGCAGGCTGCGGGCGATGCACACGGCGATCTCCGATTCCACCATGCGGTCCGTGCCGGCGGCGGCGGGGACCTGCGCGGGGCTGTCCTGGATGCCGGCGGCGGGCAGCGGGGCGCACGTCACCGGGCCGTCTGGCCCCGGCGAGCCGACCTTCCAGCCGCCGATGCCGCCCAGCTCCGCCATGACGGCGCGCTGGACCAGGTAGGCTTGCGCCTCGGTCCGGGGGCGGACCGCCTCCGGCAGGCTATGCAGCCGCTGCGTCGGGTCGCGCCGGGCGCTGAGCAGCAGGCGGGCGGCGTCGTGGTGGCGGTCCATCGGCTACGGCGTCCCCGGCGGGCCGGCGAGGAGGCATTCGGACGCCCTGCCCTCCTGCCCGGTCGGGCCGCGGCTGGCGGGGCCGGTTCCGTCCAGGGGCGCCAGGAGGGTGACGGGGCGCGGCGTGCGCGTGCCCTGCGTCGGGACGGAGCGGACAACGTGGAACGCGGTGAGGCTGCCTTCCTCCGACTGGGTCATATCCGACTGGGTCATATCCGCCTGGGCCACCTCCGCTTGGACCATTGCAGAGGTCAGAGCCGCCAACGGGTGCAAGGCCGCCGGACTGTTGACGGGATCGTGCCGCGTCCAGCGAGGCAGCCGGGCCAAGGAATCTTTAGAGGCGCCCACCTGTGTCTGCGGCATTCGCGGCCTCCCTTGATCGCTTGACCTTCGCACCGCCGCCATGCCTTGTCCAACCCGGCGCAAAGGGGGGCGGCATGGACGGGTATGCGTTCGAGGACCTGCAGGTCGGGCAGACCGCCAGCATCGGCAAGACGATCACCGAGGCCGACATCCTGCTGTTCGCGGCCGTCAGCCTGGACACCAACCCGGTCCACCTGAACGCCGAGGCGGCGGCATCGTCGGTGTTCAAGGAGCGCGTGGCGCATGGCATGTTGTCGGCCGGGCTGATCAGCGCGGCGATGGGCACCAAGCTGCCGGGCGCCGGCACGATCTACCTGGAGCAGACGCTGCGCTTCCGCCGGCCCGTACGCATCGGCGACACCGTGACGGCGACGGTCGAGGTGATCTCGCTGGACGCGGACAAGCGGCGCGCGACGCTGCGGACCGTCTGCACCGTGGGCGGCAAGGCGGTCATAGACGGCGAGGCGGTGGTGCTGCCCCGCAGCCGCGCCTAGCGCATGGAGGTCGTCCGGACCTGGCAGGGCCTGCCCGATGCGCTGCGGGGTGCTACGGTCGCGCTGGGCAACTTCGACGGGGTTCACCTGGGCCATGCCCACGTGCTGCGCCTCGCCCATGGCGCCCGGCCCGGCGCGCGCCTGGCGGTGCTGACGTTCGAGCCGCATCCGCGCGAGCACTTCCGCCCGGACGACCCGCCGTTCCGCCTGACGCTGGCCGCGGAGCGGCAGGCGGCGCTGGCGGCGCTGGGGGTGCAGGTGCTGTACGAGCTGCCGTTCGACGACGCCTTCTCCTGGCTGACGGCGGAGGAGTTCGTGGGCGGCGTGCTGCATGACGGGATCGGCGCGGCGCACCTGACCTGTGGCCCGGACTTCGCGTTCGGCCACCGGCGCGGCGGCGACGTGGGGTTCCTGGCGGCGCGGGCGGAGACGCTGGGCATCGGCCTCACGGTGGCGCCGCCGCTGCTGGAGGGCGGGGCGCCCATCAGCTCCACGCGCATACGCCGCCTGCTGCAGGACGCCTATCCCGAGCGCGCGGCGCGGGAGCTGGGACGGCCCTGGGCGGTGCGCGGGGAGGTCACGCATGGCGACGCCCGTGGGCGCACCATCGGATACCCGACCGCGAACGTGCCGTTGGGCCGGCACCTGGAGCCGGCGCGCGGCGTCTATGCCGTGACGGCCCGCCTGCCGGACGGCACGCAGGTGCCCGGCGTCGCCAACATCGGGCGGCGGCCCACGGTGGCGGAGGGCGCGATCAGCCGGGTCGAGGCGCACCTGTTCGACTGGTCCGGCGACCTGTACGGGACGGACATCGCGGTGGCGCTGCACGGCTTCCTGCGGGCGGAGCGGAAGTTCGGCTCGTTCGAGGAGTTGCGGGGGCAGATCGTGACGGACGCCGCCCAGGCGCGGGCTGTGCTGGGAGCTTGAGGGTTGGGACGGGCGCGGTTGGGGCCATGCCACGGGGCGGACGGGACGGCACGCCTTGCGGCATGGGCCGGGATCGCCGGGGGGAGCTTGCTTGCTTGATTGAGCCAGGGCCGCCGGTGCCGGCAGCCGACGGCGCCGTGGCGGGCAGGGTGGCGTTCGACTCAAGGAGCATGGCTTTGCGGTGCCGGCCAAATGCAGGTCGGCGTTGATCTCACAGCTTGCTGAATGGTGTGCCGATGGTGAGGAGGAGGAGGACGAAGCCGAACACTGGCCCGTCCTCGTAGCCGGTTTTGAGGTTGACGACGATACGCTCCCGCGGCTGGGGCCGGCACCTCGGCCAGCGGCGCCCCGGGCTGGTTGTCCGATGGCTGCGACTGCCGCGGTGCAGCAAGGAAAGGCGCACGCACGCGCCCACGTCCTACTGCGCCGCGGCCTCGGCGGTTTGAGGCGGGATGCCGACCACGATGCGCTCGGGATGATAGCCGAAGTCGGTCAGGTTCTCGGGACCGATCCAGTCAAGATCGACGTACACCACCCCATCCAGGCGGAGCAGGCCAAGCGGGCCACCGCCTTGCTCCTGCGCGCAGGCGTCGCCGGGCACCAGGCGCAGGACGGCCGCGAACGTGCGGAAATAGAGGTCCCCGCCCACCTCGCCCCTTGCTGGGATGAACTTGACCCGCACGGTCGCGGTCTCGAAGCCGTTCTCGATCAGAGTTCGGTCGTCCTCGTCCCACAGCCTGACGACCACGCTTATCCCATCGTTGCCAACTTCGTTCAGCCCCTCAAAGTCCTCCAGTCCCAAATCAGCTAGGGCCGGGTCATGCACCAGTGCGGCCCTGACCTCGGCGGCCGAGAACGGCGTGCGGAGCAGCATGTGCGTGTCAATGGACATTGGGCTACCTCGCTTGCGGCGCCGGGGTAATCTGCTCGGGGTCGGGGAAGGCGCGGAAGATAGCGCCGTTCTTCTCGATGATGAACAACTCTTGCAAGCCCACAACCGGCTTGCGCTGCAGCAACGCCTCGACCTGCTCGCGCCTCACGCTCGTCCGGCCCAGGTTCAGCACGAGGCGGTAAGCCTGGCGGTCCTTGATCTTGTTGGAAAGCGCGTCTCGGACCCCTTCTAGAGCACGTTCGGTTCTGACGGAATCGGGATTCCGTTTGGGCGCGCAATGTGATTCAAGCTGCGGGCTGGGTTGGAGGCCAGCGTGCATGACCCGTCCGTATTCTGACGACCTACGTGCC
>JAABUM010001805.1_pt1 | contig 30672 bp, 30 predicted proteins | sample 5559161 | NCBI WGS metagenome assembly JAABUM01 (sample SAMN10711868, study PRJNA513369) | rock metagenome | isolation source: Antarctica rocks | place: Antarctica: Victoria Land, Siegfried Peak nord
TTCGCCGATAGAGTCGAGGTGGTCCAAGATCGAGAGTGCGATGCGATCAGCCACAGCGAGACCGCGCGAAGAGTTAGCGCAAGCATTGAAGGCGGCGCTCGAACTCGTCACCGAATCCGATTGCTTGGGCTGGTTTACGCATTGTGGCGATCTGGTTACATCCAATTGCAATTAGCTATAAATGGAAGACGAAATTGTTTCAAATAAGCCTTTGTTGACAGGCGCTTTTAGGCTGTTCCACAGGTATCGCATTGTATCTAGCAACGCTTTGGAGCCGACCTCGAAATAGCGAGGCTTTCATGCGCGAAGCTTGCAGCTCGACTCGGTAGTGTGCGCTTTGCGTCCTATCTGCTTTGTAGATAACATATTTCATGCTCACCTCGGTTGAAGTTCAGCGCTTTCCTGAAACAAATGCCAGCACCTCTGTGAATCAACAAAGGTGCTGGCTATTTTGTTCAAGGTTTCCGCGTGCTTTTTACACTTCCGGTGCGGGCTTTTTGGTGCGCGGCGTTGCGGGTTTCTTGGTCGTGGTTCGGCGCGTGTTTTGTGTTGATGTCTCTGCGTCGCGTTTCATGGCTTTGGTTTTCTTCGCGGACGGTTCCATGACCGAATCGACGATGTCGGAGACGGCGGTGGCGGCTTGATTGACGAGTTGACCGACGCCTGTGATGATCTCCGCGCCTAAGTCGCGTATGGGTTCGGGGACGATTGTGCGTGCCGCCTGTTCTGCGGCTGAAGCGACTGCCGCGAGAGCTTGCGTGGGATCTGTGGCTGCTGCTTCGGGATTCAGAAATGCGTCCCAGCGATAGCGCGTGTGCGTTGTTTGCGGTTCGGCGAGGCGTTTGAAGACCATGTTGGTGACGGCGTTCGTTACCCAGTTGTGATAAAACTCGCCGACTGAATGAAGGTCTGCGTCCGGCGCAGGATTCATAAAGTCTATGGCATAAGGCACGCCGTCTTTGATCGCAAACTCGACTGTGTTGATGTCGTAGCCGAGCGCGCGGCAGATCGTGCGCACGTCGTTCGTCACGCGTTCCGCTAATTCCGCCGTTAGGTAATGAGGATTATTGATGTACTGCTCGCCTGATAAATAAGCTTTGCGCGGATCGTAGGGCATAATCATCACGTCTTCCTGCCCTATGCAGTAGCAGCGCACGAATTGATCGAAGTCTATGAACTCCTGAAGCGTCATGCAGAGCGTGCCCGTCTGGTCGTACTCGTGCCAGAGTTGCTCCATCGTATTGACGCGCGAAACGTTTTTCCAGCCGCCGCCGTCGAATGGTTTCATAATGGCGGGCAAGCCGACGTAATCGACAACGGCTTGCCAGTCGAGCGGGAATTCTAGGTTGCGCAAACTCTCGCTGGTGATGCCTTTGATATAAGCTTTTTGCGGCAGCAGCACGGTCTTCGGAATCGCGATGCCCATTTTGGCGGCGAGCGAGAAGTTGAAAAATTTATCGTCGGCAGCCCACCAGAAAGGATTGCTGATGACCTTTGTGCCTTCGAGCGCGAGGCGTTTCAAAGACGCGCTGTAAAAGGGAACTTCATGCGAAATGCGGTCAATCACCAGATCATATTGATGCGGTTCGTCGAGACGCACGCCGCCGAGTTTGATGAACTCCGCGACGACCTCGCCCTGCCCGCGCTCGTTAATGCTTTTAATCAATGCTTCAGGAAAAGATTCTTCGCGTCCGACCAGAATGCCAACTTTTTTCATCGTTCAATAATCCTTCTTTCAAGCGCGTAACAGGCACGCACTTTATTTTCTGCATCGTATAGAAAACACTTTGAGTGCTATTGAAAACTGAGCACTCTACAGCCGCCCGCCGCTTGTTGTCAACGCCTATCAGTCGTCCGGGCATCCGTTATCTACTGCCGACGCATCCAAAACCCGACATCGATTCTTACGCGGCAAAAGTGCGTAACTCTTTTGTCCCGGCTGTGTTACAATCAACCAAACGAAGTTGCTCGAATTCCTTGTACGCCCGACGCCCGTAATTGCAAAAAGAGCCTTGTTTTAAGGAGAGATTTTCCTCTGTGTTTCGACGCATAATTTTATCACTTTTCGCGTTCGCAGTGCTGCTCGGCAGCGTTCCTTTCTCATCGCACAGCCATGTTGTGCGCGCCGACGACAAAAAGAAAAAGGCCGACGACAAAAACAAAAAAGAGGCCGCGCTGACTGCCGACCAGATCGCCGAATCCGTAATCTTTGTTTATAGCAGCCGGTTAGGCCGCGTCTTTCTGGAACAGATACGCCGCAATGGTGTGGAGCGCGGGCGCGTGACGCGTCTCGGCACAGACGGGCGCACGGAAGAAGCGACATATGAGCGACGCTTCGTGCGCGGCGAAAACTCCGTCAAAGACAAGATTCGTCTCGACCAGAAACTGCCTTCCGCAGAATACTCGCTTGTTTACGGCAGCGGGCGCACGTTCGGCATCGTCAACGGCTCGCAGTTTGAGCCGCGCCGCACGGCGACCACTGATTTCCTCTCGCAGCAATGGCACGGACTCGATACGCTTTTGCGTTATAAAGAAAACGGCTCGGCCTTGAAACTGATCGGCAAGGACACGCAGCAGGGCGTTGATTTTTATGTGCTCGAAGTGACTGACAAGGAAAAGCGCGGCACTCGTTATTACATCAGCACCAAAACGCTGCGCGTCATGCGGCTCGATTACGAAGAGCCTGCGGCAGAGGGCAGCACCACGCTCGTTAAGTACATGCGCAAATTTTACGATTACCGCGCCGCGCAGAATACGCTTGTGCCGTATCGCTCCGTGCTCTACGAGGACGGGAAGCAAACACAGGAATCGCATATTCTGAGCGTTACCTACGGCATCAAAATGGACGACTCGTATTTTCAGGGGCCGGATGCGCAGGCCAACGCATCGTAGCCGCATCGCCCTTGTTTCATCTCTCCCGACAGTAAAATACAGCAAAATATTTTGAAGAAAAGCATTGCCATACTGCACCGGCGGCGATGCTCCTTAATAACGCTTCTTACTTTTGGGAACCGATGCGCGCCTCACGCGTTTCAACACACACGCGCTTTTAATCCACGCGCGTTTACCACAGGATGGTATACTTCGCATGTCTGTGGCCGCTTATACACGCGGCTAAAAAGCTCTCCGGTTGATGTTGAAAGTTAAACCGCGTCGTAAGCTTCAGGGTTCGGGTTCCGGCTGATGAGATGAGTAGTACGCTAACCTCAGTTGACGAATTGTATTTCGGCGCGAGCGCGTCGGATGCTGTCGCCGTGCCGCTTCATGGCCTCGCGGCGCAAACGATTGCGGGTGACGTGCCTTCGGATCATGCTTTGCTGGAAGCGACGCGCGCGGGCGACGAAACTGCCTTTGCGGAAATCGTTCGTCGTTACCGCAACCAGATAACCAATTACATTTATCGCATGACGAACGATTACGATGGTGCCGTCGATCTTGCGCAGGAAACTTTCGTGCGCGTCTTTGGCGCAATGCAGCGCTACCGCACGGACTACGCTTTTTCGACGTACATCTACCGCATCGCTACAAACCTTGCGATCAGCGAACTGCGCAAACGCAAGCGCCGCCGCCTTGTTTCGCTAACCACGCTTTTCGGCGAACGCGCGGAAACGGAAACATGCGAGTTCGATCCGCCGGATGCGCAGCCGTTGCAGGACATCACTTTGATTGAAAGAGAACGCCGCACGGCAATCGCCAGCGCCATTGCGACGCTGCCGGAAAAATACCGCGCGCCGCTTGTCCTGCGCGATGTCGAAGGCAAAAGTTATCAGGAAATCGCCTGTATTCTGGAGATGAGCGAAGGCACCATTAAATCGCGCATCAGCCGCGCACGTTCCTTTCTGCGTGACAAACTTCGCGCTTATTTATAAACAGCAGGAGCATTTTGTTTTCCATGAATTGCAGCGTCTTTCGCAGCCATCTCGAAGAGCTTTCACCGGACGGTTTCCCGTGCGGCGAAGCGCAGTCGCACGCTGCTGCCTGCCCTGCGTGCGATGATTTCTATCGCGAACACTGCGCGCTCAGCCAATTGATTCAATCAATTGAGCCTGTCTCTGCGTCGCCGGATTTCGATGACAAATTAACCGCGCGCCTTGACGCCGCCCGGCATGCGCGCCCGACACCACGATTTCTGTATCTGGATTTTATTCCCGGCAGTGCTTCGATTGTCTTCGCTTCCTTTTTTGTGCTCGCCGTTTGCACCGCCGTGCTGCTCAAGGAAACGCAATCCGGCGACAACGCCGCGCCACCACGCACAGCGCCGCAGACGCAATCCGTCGTCGCCGCCCTCACGGATTTCCCTGAATCTGCACAACCCACGCCGTTCAATAGCGTGCCTGTCAACAGCCGAGTCGTCTACACTAATATCGCCAGCACTTCGCCGAAGATCACCACTAATTCTTCGCCGAAAAGGTTGGTTGATGGCAACTCCAAATCGAACTTCGGTGATTTGAGAAGAGAAGCGCGCGCTCCTGAAAAAGACACGAAGGCAATTGAGATTACTGTGCCGCAGACGAAGTCCGTTGTCTTTAGTTCCGGCGCTGCGCCGATTGTCACGCGCCCTGCCACAACGAGCTTGACCGGCACGCCGAATCCGTCTAATGCATTAATTGAATCTGCGCAGGCAAAAGACCAACTCGCCGATCCGTTTCTTGCGAGCGGCGTCGAAACAAAGACGTTGACCGCGCAACTTGCCACCGGCTACGGCGCGCGTGGCGGACTGCTCGTCGTTTCCGTGCAACCGCAAAGCGCAGCCTTTCGCGCAGGCGTGCGCTCCGGCGACGTGATCGAAGCGGCAAACAATCAATCGCTTTCCGGCGCACGCTTGCCGCAAAATCTCAAAGACGCAACCGGCCTCTCGCTCACCATCGTGCGTGACAATCAAAGACTTTCCGTCACCATTCCGACACCGCAACCCACTCATCAATAACTCCGCCGCTTAAGCCTGACGCATGGCCTTGACCCCAAATCTGACAGAGCATTAAGACTCTGGCTGTCTTTCTTTGTTCTGTGTTAAGCTAGGCGCTTTCAGAAAGCTCGCTAATAATTCCGTCGGGAGTCACACGCCGCTCGTATGTTGCACAAGGCCGTTTCGCTTTATCACGAACTATTAACCGAAGGTGATCTTGCCGAATCTTCGAGACAAATGCTCGACGAAGGTTTGGAGCGTTCCCGTTTAATCTTCGGCGGACGCCGCCTTTCTCCATACCTGCGCCCGCACTTTGTTACAGAGCAGGATTTCGCGCGCGTTACCACAATCTGCGAAACCATCTGGAGCGCCATCGAAAAAGTCAAAGATGCCGCCGTGCAGAATCCCGCGCTCGTTGACGAACTCGGCCTCACGGAAATCGAGCGCGAATTAGTCGCCATCGATCCCGGCTACAAAGCCGTTTCGCCCACCGCGCGGCTGGATTCCTTTCTGACGGATGAGGCTTATAGCTTCGTCGAACTCAACGGCGAAACCCCCGCCGGAATCGCCTACGCAGACGCCGCTTACGACATCTTCAGCCAGCTTCCTGTGATGCGCCGCTTTACGGAAAGCTATAACTTGCGTCAAATGCACGGACGCGAGCATTTGCTCGATGTGCTGCTGCGCGCGCACGCCGAATTTTTAGGACGCCAGCCGGATCGCGCGCCGCGCATCGCAATTGTCGATCTCAAGGGATTGCCGACGCAGAAAGAGTTTGAGCTGTTCAAAGATTTCTTTGAGGGCGAAGGCTATCCGTCTGTTATATGCTCGCCTGATGAACTCGAATTCTCAAACAACCGATTGCGCGCGGGAGACTTTGAGATAGACATTGTTTACAAGCGCCTGCTCGTCAACGAATATCTGCCGATCATGGAAGAACATCCCGCGTTGCTAGATGCTTGCCGCGCCCGCGCCGTGTGCATGGTCAATAGCTTTCGCTCGAAACTAATCCACAAAAAAGCTCTCTTCGCCGTGCTCACGAATGAACGCCACGCCGCGCTTTTTTCAAGCAGCGAACAGGCGGCGATTCGCGCGCATATACCTTGGACACGCGTTGTCCGCGAAGGCCGCACGCAGCACAAGAATGAAAGCATTGATCTGCTCGAATTCACGCGCGCCAATCGTGACCGCCTCGTGCTGAAACCGAATGACGATTACGGCGGGCACGGCATTTATATCGGCTGGGCGACGGATGAGGCGGGCTGGAGCGAAGCGATGCAAACGGCGCTCGCCGACGGCGATTATCTTGTGCAGGAACGCGTTCCGACGGCGCGCGAAGTTTTCCCTGCGCTAATGGAAGACGGCTCCATCGAATTCACAGAACAACTCGTCGATCTCGATCCGATGCTTTTCTTCGGCAAAGTCGGCTCGGCCTTCACGCGCCTTTCCTTCACGGAACTCGCCAATGTTTCTTCCGGCGGCGGCATGGTTCCGACGTTTCTCATCAGCGAAAAGAAATGAACGAAGCGATGAAATGCGATAAATGTCATTTTAAGAATCAACGCCATCCTAAAAATCGCGGCGCGCAAGCTATCATTTCTTTGAGCGTGTTTGTGCTGCTTTATGGATTGCTGTGCGCCGCTCCAACTGCTATCGCTCAAAGCACAATCGCGCCTGTGACGGACGCGCTGCCTTCATCTGCCGCGCTCAAGGTTTCAGAGCAAGCAACTGAAAGCGAAACCGACGAGCCGGAATTTATTGTGCCTTCGCGTCCGAGTGTTTCCAATCCGGCGGAGTTTCAGAAACCGGGCGTGCTGCAACTCGAGTACGGCTACGACGCAAATTTTCGCGCGAACGATGTGCGCACGATGCAGCGCACGCCGCTCGCACTTCGTTTTGCGATCAGCCGCCGCTTTCTCTTTGAATTCGATAACGACAATTTGTTGTCGCAAACACCCGTTGACGGCGCACGCACAACCGGCGTCGGCGATACTCAACTAGGCTTGCAGGGCGTCGTACTTCACGAAACGCCGGATCATCCCGCACTCGCTTTTGCTTACTACATTAAACTGCCGTCGGCGAGCGCCGCCAAGAATCTCGGCACGGGTCGCGTGGATCACAGCTTTATCACGCTCGTGAGCAAAAAAGTCAGCAAGACGACCGTTGATTTCAACGCCTTTTATCTTCTCGCCGGACGCCAGAACGAAAGCGGCCATGCTTCAAGCGGGCAGGCGGCGCTTGCTTTCTCGCGCAACGTCAGTGAAAAATTCGGCGTGCAGGGCGAAGTCTCCGGCCAGAGCCGCAATGACATGCAGTCGGGCGAAATATTCGCGCTCGCTGCCGGGACTTATCAACCCAATCGCCGTGCTGTTTTCGACGCAGGGATGCGCTTCGGATTAAATGCCGCCGCACCGCGCTTCGGCGTTTTCGCAGGCGTGACTTTCGGCATCGTCGATTTTTACAAAAGCACGCGACACTGATCGAGTACAATGTCGTAACTTAACAAGCTTCAAAAAGAGAACAGGAAAGGATTAAACGTGGCTGAAGAGTTTGACGAGAAACAATCATTGCCGCAGGACGAGCGCCGGTCTACCGAACGCGCGCGCCTGCTTGTTGACGTGTTTTTTAACGGCACGGACGCGACGGGCGTCGCCAGCACAAAGGACATCAGCACGGGCGGCCTTTACATGAACACGCAAACGGAATTGCCCGAAGGCGCTGTGCTGATGATACGCATTCCTTTCAGCGACGGGCAGCAAGTCGTCGTCAACGCAGAAGTCGTCTATAGCAATCCGGGACACGGCGTCGGCGTGCGCTTTCAGGGATTAACGGAAACAGACCGCGCTTTGATGGAACGCGAATTGCCTTCAGCGTGACGATTAAACATGCGAAAGCGAATGCACGGCGATTACGCTGGCATGAGATTTCAACCAACACGCGCGTCCTGCTCGACGGAAAACTCCGTGGCTTATACGAACACGCTGCCGATGAACGTGCCTTCGATGCGCTCAACGTTGACAAACAACAATCGCTGCTCGTCTTCGCGCGGCGGCTCGTCGAATTGAATTTGTGGGATTCAATCAGGCGCATTGAAAACGTATACGGCGTCGGCGGCGTCGGCATTAGTTTTACAGCATGGCCGTTTCTCGAATCCGCATTACGGCGACGCACAGATTTTACCGCTATGTTTGCCGCGCACAAAGACGCCTCCGCAGGTTTTCTCGAACGCGGGCGCACGCAGTCTCCGCGCTTCATTTTCTTCGCGCCGCAAGGCAACCGGAATCGGGCAGTTTTTGGAGCGCGCATTTCGATCTCTACAGCCCGGTCGCTTTTCCGTTCGGTATGTGGAGACACTTACTGCGCGAAAAGCTGCGAAGGGAAACACCCGATTGGCGTCGCATCAAACATGCTTTAGGATACGAAAATAGGGCTGACACCCCGTTCGGGTTTTAGTGGACGTTGGAAGCAATAGCGCATTTTACCTAACGCCAGCGCGTGTAGTTTGGAAGGAAGGAGATTGAAGCAATGTTCGATCAGTTTACTCTCGGCATCGAAGAAGAATTCCAGATTGTCGATCCGCAGACGCGCGAATTGCGCTCGCATGTTTCCGAGTTTCTCGAAGAAGGCAGAATGATTTTGGGCGAGCAAATCAAGCCCGAAATGATTCAGTCAATGATCGAAGTCGGCACAGGTATTTGCCATAATATACAGGAAGCGCGCGCCGACATTACGCGCCTTCGCGCGATCATCTCTAATCTCGCGCGCCGCAAGGGATTGGAAATTGTCGCCGCTTCGACGCATCCGATTTCGCACTGGCAGGATCAAAAAATTTCCGACGACGCGCGCTACGAAATCATCGTCGAAGAAATTCAAATGGTCGCGCGCTCGCTTCTGATCTTCGGTTTGCACGTTCATGTCGGCGTCTCCGATCCTGATCGCGCGATTCACATTATGAACGCCGCGCGCTATTTTCTGCCGCACATGCTGGCGCTCTCGACTTCTTCGCCGTTCTGGTTAGGGCATAACACCGGACTGAAATCCTATCGCTCCGAAGTCTTCAAGAAATTCCCGCGAACGGATATTCCAGACCACTTCGATTCGCACAGTTCGTTTCAGCGCTACATTGATTTGTTGATAAAAACCGGCTGCATAGATAACGGCAAAAAGATTTACTGGGACGTGCGCCCGCACCCGTTTTTCCCGACACTCGAATTTCGCATCTGCGATATTCCGACGCGCGTTGACGACACCATCGCCATCGCCGCGCTCTTCCAAGCAATCGTCGCCAAACTCAGCAAACTGATTGACCAGAACTTGGGCTTTCGTCTTTACCGCCGCATGTTCGTACAGGAAAACAAATGGCGCGCCGTGCGCTGGGGACTCGACGGCAAGATGGTTGACTTCGGCAAGCAAAAGGAAGTACCCGTGCGCGACCTCGTGCTGGAGCTGCTGGAATTCGTCGATGATGTGCTTGACGATCTGGGATCGCGCAAGGAAGTCGAACACGTTCACACTATTTTGCAGCGCGGCACTTCCGCCGACGAGCAATTGCAAATCTACCGCGAGACGGGCGACTTGCGTATTGTGGTTGATCGCCTGATCGAGCGCACAATGGAAAACGTCCCGCGCGACATAAACATGGATGCCGCAGCGCCAGCGCTATAAAATCACGTCTGTCGGCTACCCTGAATCGAAAGCTATCTAAATAACCTTTGCATTCTTGGTGCTTTGAAATGTCGTTGATTGATCTAATCGTAAACTTGCCATCTTTTTTATTTGATTGGTGGCTAATGATCGGTGATATGTGTCCCGAATGCGGTGGTTATTTATATCCGATTAGAAATCGGAGCAAAGAAAATATCCTGTGATGTAAGGCATGTGAAAAGTTATGGATGAAAAGAGAGAAGCTTTTGCTTCCCATTACAGCATCGCGGCAAAATTGATTCTTTGTACGAATGCAAAAAGAGCTTACCGTTGATGAATGGTAAGCTCTTTTTGCATGTAGATTTTTGAGAGTGAATAGGCTAAACGGATTATACCGACACCATGCAACTCGCTTCCATCGCGCCGACGTGGACGAGTGATTCGCGCAGAAAGTTCTCGAAGATAATGCGCCCGTCGCGTGATTCGTTCGGGTGCTCCCAACGCGTCGCGCGCGCTTTGTTCCAATCCTCAAAAGATTTCTCGAGGTGAAACTGCACTGTGTAAATAAGCTGCCCGCCTGAACGCTTGACCATCATTTGATTGCGGCAGAGATACGCCGTCGCAAGAAGCTGAAAATCTTCGGGCACACGGTCGAGTTGCAATCCGTGATTCTGCCACACGCGAAGAATGCGCGCTTCCTTTGTGTAATCCTGCCAGATGCCCGACTCATCATTATCAATACCGCAAAACACCGGGTCGTCCGGCACGGTGATGCGTATAAAGCGGTACTGATACTCGCTTATGCGTTCTTCTCTACGTTCACTCTGCTCTAAGTTATCGAGCGTGACAACGCGCGCTCCGAAACTCAAGCCGACGAGTTGATGCCCGCCGCAAATGCCGAGCACGGGCGTTTGCGTCTTCTGCACAAAGTCCGCGAAGTTCTTCAGAATATCCGTGTGATAAAAATCGAAGTCGGTCAGCGTGCCGCTCAGCACAATCGCCTGCGGCTGAAACTTTGCGACGGCAGCGGGAACTTCCGAAACATGCGCAACGTGCATTTCAGGATGCTGCACGAGCCGCCCGATGTTGTTGAGAATGTTATTGAGTGCAAGCCCCGCGATTTCTCTTTCTCGTTTAAGGCGTGATGCGGCGCTTCGTCCCCATTCCTTGCGCGCGACATCCGAAATGTCGTCTTCGTTGCGCAGCAGATTATCCACGACAAGCACGCGCGCTGTCTCGATACGCTTTTCTATCGGCTCGTAGCGGCAAAAAGCGCGTTGATTGAAAGGAAACGGCATCGGCTCGGAGACATCGAGCGGCGTCTGCGCAGCCGTTTCGTTGATAAGCGTTTCTTGTATCATCTTTGGAAAATTTGAACCATCCCATCGCACGTTGCTTTGTATATTTCAGGCGCGCCGCTGCTTCGTGTTTTGATTAAAATGCGGACGATCTGCGCCCGCGCCCGCCTGCGCAATTTCATCGCGCGCCGCCGCGATCAACGTCCGGCGAAGACGTGTACAAAAACTTGCGCTGCGATTTTCCGCGACGTTATCAATCAGCAATAACATGCGATGCCATGCAAACTCTAATTCATCCGCGAGCCGCGAGAGTTGCGAAATATCGTATGGTAGGGCGAAATCAGGATTGCCCGTGCGCGCAAAGACAGACAAATATCTGGCCGTCGCCAAGTCCGGACACATCACGCGTCGTCGCCCAATTTTAAGTTCGACGCCGAGCAGAGTGTACTGCACTTCGGCGTTGCCTTGCTTTGCCGGAAGTTCAAGATTATAGGCGCGCGTTCGCTTCGTCAGAATTTGTTCGCGATAAATTTGTGGTAGCCACGCTTCACCGAGTTGCTGCCGGACTTCTGCCGCGAGCGAGGCAAGAGAAGAGACCGCGCCGACTTTTTGCGTTTGAAGTGCCACGATAGTTACAGACGGATTCGGCGCGATTATTCCTCCGACTTCATTGATGCTACAAACATTCATAAATTTAACTGCGCTGAAGCATGGCGAAGCTGCGTGGCAACACTCTCAAAGGCGGCGCAACTCATTAACGCGCGGCGGCAACAGCCTTATCGTTGCGGAAAGCGTCAAGCACCTGTCCCGGAAAAATCCCCAGATAAAAGACGCCGAGCACCGTAATGATTATAACCGCTGCGACGCTCATAGGGATAACCGGCGCGCGCCATTCCGTTGTCCGCTCGCGGAAAAACATCACGACGATCAAGCGCAAATAATAGTAAACGGAAATCGCCGAGTTCAGCACGCCGACAATCACAAGCCCGTAATAATGTTGATTCAAAGCCACGCGGAACACCATTACCTTGCCCATGAATCCGGCGGTCAAAGGCAATCCGAGGAGGCTCAACAAAAATAAAGAGAGCGTAAAGGCCAGCACGGGCGCGCGGAAGCCTATGCCATTGTAATCTTCGATTTCCGTGCGGCTGTCATTATTGCGCGCCATGATCGTGACGATGGCAAACGCGCCAAGATTCATCAGTGCATACGTCAGCATGTAGAAGGCCACAGCCGACAGCGCTTCGTCTCGCTGGGCGAGGTCTGCGGCAGCGCCCGCCGCGACGAACCCGACGAGCGCGTAGCCTGCGTGAGCGATAGACGAATAAGCGAGAAGCCGCTTGACGTTCGATTGCACGATGGCGGCGACGTTGCCGATGGTCATCGTTAGTATTGCCAGCACGACGAGCGACGTGAGCCACGCATCATGCGCGAGTCCGGCGGTGCTCGCGGTGGCGGCAACAAACGGAAAGCCGAACACGAAGACGCGCAGGAACGAAGCGAACCCGGCGGCCTTCGGCCCCGCCGCCATAAATGCCGTGACCGGCGTCGGCGCTCCTTCATAAACATCCGGCGTCCAGACGTGAAATGGCGCAGTGGCGACTTTGAAACCGAAGCCGACGAGCATCATCGCCGCGCCCGCAAAAAGAAGCGGCGGATAAAGCGCGGCGTTCGATGTAATGCGGTCTGCAATTAGTGTGATGTTCGTCGTGCCTGCCGTGCCTGCCGCCGTCGCAGTTGCGCCGTATACGAGCGCGATGCCGTAAAGCAAAAACGCGGAAGAGAATGAGCCGAGAATAAAGTATTTGAGCGATGATTCGTTCGAGCGTAAATCCGTGCGGCGAAAGCCCGCCATCACATAAGTCGCAATGGAAAGAATTTCTAATCCTAAAAAGATGATTACCAGATCATTGCCGGACGCCATCAGCATCATGCCGGAAGTCGCAAACATCAGCAGCGAATGAAACTCGCCCGCTGGAAGTTTTTCGCCTTCGATCCACACCATTGACATTAAAATAGTCAGTGCCGACACGAGCAGAAAAATCAAAGTGAAACTAAGCCGCAGTTTGTCGAGCACGATCATGCCGTTAAAAGACATGCTGTTGCCGTCCGATGCCGTCCACAGCGCAACGCAGGCGATGGCCGCCGCGACGAGTCCCGCGAGCGAAAGGCCGCCCGTAAGCCAGCGCTGCGTCGGCTTCACGAACGCATCCAGCAGCATCACGAGCACGCCCGCGAGCATGACGATTAGCTCCGGCATGATCGAAGTGAAATTGATGTCGGGTGAAGGTATCTGCAGTGCTAAAAGATGAACCATGTTAAAGAGACCTTTATTTGACTCGCGCGCTTTTGTTCATCGCGGCTGATGACTGCGCTGCCAGAAGTTTATCGAAACGCGCGCGCCACAAAGCCTTGTACTTTTCCGCTGTCGCGCTCATGCCGAACTGTTTGGCGATAAGTGCGCCTTCTTTGTCGTAAAGCAGCACGAGCGGGAGGCGCACGCGCGTCGAAAACTGCGCGTAAGTCATTTTCGACGGATCGCGCAGCACAGGAAAACTCATTTTGTTTGCCTTCGCATAGCCGCGCAATTCTTTATCCGAAACTTCTTCCGGCGGATCGAGGCTAATCCACAAAAACTTTACAGGCCGGTTTTTGTATTCGTTCTTTAATTCTTCGAGCGCGCGAAGTTCTTCAACGCACGGAGCGCACCACGTCGCGCCGAAGGAAACAAGCACTACGTTGCCGCGCATCTGTGCCAGATCATAAGTCTTGCCGTCAACACCCTTGAGCGCAATAAGCGGCGGCTCTTCTTCTGCCATTGATTGCTGCTGCTGTGCTTTTACAGACGGCGTGTTAAGCGGCGTGCAAACAAGAAGGGCGACTGCGAGAAAGATAGATGTGTAAAACTTTTTCATCATGGCAATCAGTATAGCGATCAATGCAAAGCAGTTGTATGCAAAGCCTTGATGTTCGGTGGTGTAGTGGTTGACTCCGCCGTGAATGAGCCGCCGCTATCGGGCGCGATGACGCGCGCTCGCACGGCTTCGACGCTCTGGCGCGCTCTATTTAGAAACGGTGCTGGATACACGCCCATATAAAGCATTAAAAAGAGCAGCGGCAGCAGCAACCCGATCTCGCGCGTGTCGAGGTCTAAGAGTCGTTTGTTTTCAGGATTAGTGAGCCTTCCGAACACGACGCGCTGCAGCATCCACAGCATATAAACCGCCGCCCAGATAACGCCCGTCGCCGCGAACATCGCCGTAATCCACGAATAGCGAAAAGCTGAAACCCATGTGCCGAGCAGTATCAAAAATTCGCCTACGAAGCCATTGAGGAACGGCAACCCGATTGAAGAAAGTGACGCGAAAACGAAGAAGGTCGAAAAGAGCGGCATCTGCGTCGCCAGCCCGCCGAACTCCGAAATCATGCGCGTGTGCCGTCGCTCGTAAATCATGCCGACAAGCAAAAACAGCGCGCCCGTCGAAACGCCGTGATTGAGCATCTGGTATAGCGCGCCCTGCATTCCCTGTTCCGTGAAGGAGAAGATACCGAGCACGACGAATCCCATGTGGCTGACGGAAGAATACGCGACGAGTCGTTTGACATCCGGCTGCACCATTGCGACCAGCGCGCCGTAGATAATGCCGATCACGGAGAGCGTGATAACCACAGGAGCGAAATAACGCGAGGCCGTCGGAAAGAGCGCGAGATTGAAACGCAGGAGTCCGTATGTTCCCATCTTCAGCATCGCGCCCGCAAGAATAACGGAACCGGCAGTTGGCGCTTCCGTGTGCGCGTCCGGCAGCCACGTATGAAACGGAAAGAGCGGGACTTTGATAAAGAAGGCAATCGCAAAGGCGAGGAAAATCCAGTATTCGGCGCGTGGCGCGAGTGTCGATAAAGATTGGCCTTTCTGCATCGCCGCGAGAATCAATGTGTAGTCGAACGTATTGTAAATAAAGTAAAGCGCGATAATGCCGACGAGCATCAGCAAACTGCCGAGCGCCGTATAAACGAAGAATTTCGTCGCCGCGTAAATGCGCCGCTCGCCGCCCCAGATACCGATCAGAAAAAACATCGGCACGAGCGTCGCTTCAAAGAAAAGATAAAAGACGAGCAGATCGAGCGACACGAAAACGCCGATCAGCGCGCTCTCTAAAAGCAGCAGGAACGAGTAGTAAGCGAGCGGACGTTTTTCCACCGCATTCCAGCCGGACAAAATCGAAATCGGCATCAGCAGCGTCGTGAGCAACACGAGCCACAAACTAATGCCGTCCACGCCTATGTGATAACGCGCGCCGATAGCATTGATCCAAGGAACATTCTGCTCGAAATAGAATCCGGCTGCCGAGCGCGTCGCCGAATTGCTCAACAGCATCAGCGAAAGCGCGAACGTCAGAATCGTAAAGAGCAGCGCGATCAAACGGTAATTGTTGCTTGCGGGCGCATGGTGGTGCTCGCCATCCGTATGCACGCTATGCGCTTCTTGCGCTTCCTGAACTTGCGCGGGTGCGATAAAGCTGTATGCGACGAGCACGAGCGCGCCGACGATTGGAAGCAGAATCAAAATTGTGAGCAGAGATTGCATACGTTTTACCGAATGTAAGAATGGATGCCGGAATATGCGAAGTAGCCGATGAGTGCGAGCGCGCCGAGCAGAATAACCGCCGCATAGCCGCGCACGAAACCGTACTGCAAATAGCGCGCGACGGAGCCGATGTTGCTCACGCTTCTGCCCAAGCCATTCACGATGCCGTCAATCACCGCGACATCGAAAATCTTCCACAAGCCTTCGCGTGAGCCGACTTTGATCGGATTGACAATCGTCGCATCGTAAACTTCATCCACGTAATACTTATGTTCCAGAATTCCCGGCATCTCCCGCAGAGGCCTCGTTTGAAAGAGTCCCCAACCAATACCGATTCCGGCCAGCGCGATTAATATGGAGATGCCTGTAAAGAGCCGCTCGTCGTTAAGCTCTCCGGGAGTCGGCACGCGCTCTGCCGTGTGTTCGCCCGGCGCGCCTTCGCCGACGGACAAAGGCGATGCGCCGTCAATTGGCTGCGGGCGCGGTGAAAGCATTTCCCTCTGAGCCGCGCCCTTGTGTTCGCCTGCTTCATGCCCCGATGTTTCCGGTACGTGCGCGATAGCAGGTTCAAGCGTGCTCTCGAAATAATTCGGCACATGCAAGCCGACGAAACTGCTCAACGCATACGGCACGCCGAGCAAGCCGCCGAAGGTTGACAGCAGCGCCAACACGATGAGCGGCACCGTCATCGTCCAAGGCGATTCGTGCGGCACTTGCCCGTGCGCCAATCCATGATGTTCTTCATGAGTGTCGTCGCTATCATCTTGATGCGCGACGGAAGCAGCAGCGCCAGCGCCGACATGCGCGCCGGGTTCGTGTTGCGGGCGATCTCCTGCGGAAGCTCTCTGCGCATCATGCGGCTTGTCGCCGATAGCATAAGCGTGAGCGTGCGCTTCGTCTGCTTCGCCGCCCGCGTGTACGTCCTTGAATCTGTCCGTCCCCCAGAAAGTCATCACCATCAGGCGCGTCATGTAAACAGCCGTCAGAAGCGCGGTGATTGCGCCGACGATCCAGAGCGCCTTTCCGAAGCCTTCGACTTCGCCGCCCGCGCTCCAAGCCTTCCAGAGTATTTCGTCCTTCGAGAAAAACCCCGCGAAGATCGGCACGCCGCAAATCGCCAGCCAGCCCGCCAGCATCGTCAGAAATGTAATCGGCATGTACTTCTTCAAATTGCCCATGCGCCGCATATCTTGCTCGTGCTGCATTCCGTGAATAACCGAGCCGGAGCCTAAGAAGAGGAGCGCTTTGAAGAACGCGTGCGTCATCACATGAAAAATCGCGGCGACGAACGCGCCGACGCCGCACGCGAGCATCATGTAGCCGAGTTGCGAGATAGTGGAATACGCGAGAACTTTTTTAATGTCGTTTTGCGCGAGGCCGATGGTCGCGGCGAAAAGCGCTGTTGCCGCGCCGATCACGGCGATAATTGCCATCGCCGTCGGCGCGTGCGTGTAAATCGCCGAGCAGCGCACGATCATGTACACGCCTGCCGTCACCATCGTCGCCGCGTGAATAAGAGCGGAAACGGGCGTTGGCCCCGCCATCGCATCCGGCAGCCAAACGAAAAGAGGAATCTGCGCGCTCTTTCCCGTCGCGCCGATGAACAACAGCACCGCAATTGAAGTGATTCCGCCCGCCACAATCGCGCCCCACGTAAACGGATCGGCAGCCATGCCCGCAATCGTTTTGAGCGCGCTCGTCACCACTACGCCGCCGACGTTCTTCTCAAAAAAACTAATCGAAGGCGCGCCCGCTCTGCCCGTCAAAAAAAACACGAGCATCACGCCGAGCACGACACCCCAATCGCCGACGCGGTTGGCGATAAAAGCCTTCTTCGCCGCATCCCCGGCTTCTTCTCTGTCCGTGTAATAACCGATCAGAAGATACGAGCACAGCCCGACACCTTCCCATCCGACGAACATCAACAAAAAGTTGTCCGCGAGAATGAGCGTTAGCATCGAGAACATGAACAAATTCAAGTAAGCGAAGAAGCGATAAAATCCCTTGTCGCCGTGCATATAGCCGGTTGCGAAAATGTGAATCAGCAAGCCGACGAAAGTAATAAAGCACGCGTAGATGCCGCTCAAGCGATCCATCGCCAGACCGAAATCGGCGCGAAAATTTCCTACCTGAATCCACGTCCATAGATGGTTAAGCGCGGGCGTGATATTGCCGGGCTCACCGACATGCAGCGCGCCGCCCGGCTTAAACGCGATCATAAACGCGACCACCGTCGAGACGCCGACAGCCGCACACGCCACCACGCCGATAAAAGCTTCGTTGCGTACTCTGCGCCCGACCAGCCAATTAATCGCCGCGCCCACGAGCGGCGCAAAGATGATTAGATAAAGTGGATTCTGGGTCATGTTTTAACAGTTTTCTGCTTTCAGTTTTAAGTTCTCAGCCAAGCTTTGCGCTTGAACTGAAAACTAAAAACTTAAAGCTTCAGCATGTTCGCGTCGTCAACGTCTAATGATTCGCGGTTGCGGAAAATGGCGATGATGATGCCGAGTCCGACAGCCGCTTCCGCCGCTGCAACCGTCATCACGATAAAAACGAAAAGCTGTCCCGTCACATCGCGGAAATAACTCGAGAAGGCGACGAACGTTAAATTGACGGCGTTGAGCATTAACTCTATGCACATGAACATAGAAATAACGTTGCGCTTAATGAGCACGCCGGTCACGCCGATGGTGAACAGCACGGCGGAAAGTGTTAAATACCATGCAAGCGGAATCATTGTTGTTCGTGCCTCATAGTTCGTTGCATCAATCTCTGTCTTTGCGAGCATCCTGCAATCCGAGCACGCGCGCCGCTTCAGTCGTCGTGTGCGATACAACTTCCGTCGCGTCGCCGATTCTGCGCGGATCGAGCGTCTGGGTTGTGAGCACTTGCGCGCCCGGAACGACGCGTGCGCCCGCCGGTAAAATCTGCGCACGACGCGCGAGCGTCATCGCGCCGACAATCGCCATCAACAACAGCACGGATGTAATCTCGAACGGCAAAAGATAAGTAGTGAAAAGTCCCGTCCCAATTGACGCGGTAAGCCCGACATCGGATGTCGTCGGATCGTTGAGACGCGCGGGCGTGGCCTGCACAAAGTAGATGATAAAAGCGGCCTCGGCGATTAGCACACCGGCGAGCGCGACGGCTGCGGGAACAAGCAGGCGCAATCGCATCGTGCCGCGTTCTTCCTCTTCGACATTGAGCAGCATGATAACGAAGACAACGAGCACCATAATCGCGCCCGCGTAAACGATGATCTGCACGGCGGCGATAAACGGCGCGGCAAGCAGCACGTAAAGCGCCGCGAGCGCGATGAAAACGCCGATCAAAGAAATCGCGCTGTAAAGCGGATTGCGCTGCACGACCATCGAAACCGCGCAGCCGACGGCGAATGACGCGAACAGCACAAAGATTATAACGGGAACGTATTGTGCGATGACCATATAGATTAGCGACGGGCAGTTAATAACGAGCAGAGAATTATTTGTGCTGCGACAACGACGACCACTGCCGCTCAAACGCCCTTGCCTCTGCCTTGCGTCCTACAAACTTATCAGTGAAAGCCGAGCAGATCGTAAAAGCCTGTGACCTGCAGCGTCGCTGATAAGATTATGTTCAAAATAGCGGCGGGCAATAGAAATTTCCAGCCGAAGTCCATCAATTGATCGAAACGAAAACGCGGCAGCGTTCCGCGCAGCCAGATATAAAGAAACAGGAAAAACGTGATCTTGCCTAAAAAGTAAATGAGGCCGAGCAACACCGCGAAGGGCGAATTGTGCGCGACCAGATACGGCATTCCCGGCCCGTTCCAGCCGCCTAAGAAAAGCGTCGTCGCCAGCATCGAGACCGTGAACATATTGACGTACTCGGCCATGAAGAAAAGCGCAAACTTCATCGCGCTATATTCCGTGTGAAAACCCGCGACGAGTTCCGTCTCCGCTTCCGGCAAGTCAAAAGGCACGCGGTTCGTTTCAGCAATCGCCGAGATCAAATAAATAAGAAAGCCGAAAAACTGCGGAATGATATTCCAGCGCATTCCGTACCAGCCGGATTGCTGTTCGACGATAGTGGAAAGATCGAGCGTCCCGCTTATCATAATCACGCCGATCAATGACAGCCCTAGTGATAGTTCATAAGAAATAAGCTGCGCGGATGATCGCAAGCCGCCCATCAAACTATATTTATTGTTCGATGACCAACCGGCGAGCGCGATGCCGTAAACGCCGACGCTCGTCACGCCCAAAACGTAAAGCAGCGCGACATCGAAGCGCGTCACGGCCAAATGCGTCGTGCCGATAAAGGGAAGCGTCAGCGTCGGCCCGAACGGGTACACGATGATCGTCATCAGCGCTGAAACGATTGCGATCAGCGGCGCGATGGTGTAAACGAACTTCGTCGCTTTGTCGGGCGTAATTTCTTCTTTGAGAATAAACTTGAGAAGGTCTGCGAACGGTTGCAGCACGCCGCCGTAGCCGACGCGGTTCGGCCCCAAACGTCCCTGAATCAGCGCCAGCACGCGACGCTCCGCCAGCACCGTGTAGGCAACGATTATCAGCACGATGTTGAAGGCGAGCAGTATGCCGACGACTTTGAAACCTGTCTGAATAAGCGGATTATTCAAGTCCATACTTTAATCTTCCGTGATTAATTATTTAACTTTATTAACCGGTTGATCCGGGTGCGCCGGGTTTGGAACGATGCGTTGACTCATGCAATCAACCAGCAAGTCGAGTTTCTCCAGCACCGTTTGTCCAATCAGAACTTCGCAGCCTCTCACAAGAGCTTCTTCCAGAGTGTCCCTGCCGTTAAGCTCAAAGATAATCGGTTCAGTAACACCAACTGTATCTTTGCGGCCATCGGCATATTCTGCGACACGTTGTCCGCGAATACCGAGACCGAGTTGTTGCACGACCTGAATTGGAATCACACTGCGAACTGCGCCCGTATCAACTAACGCATCGGCCTCGTAAACACGAATTTGATCGAGCGTCATTTGTCCGCGCCGCACTAAAGCTTCATCAACCGCGTTCGTTAGCTTAACTTGTACTCTAACTTCGCCCATTTTATTTAATCACCAGCCGTCGCTGTTTCTGCGCGGCGCAAATCCGGGTCGAGCGTAATCTGGTAAAGCGGCGAGATGGCGTGCGTCGGCGGCTCCGGGTTGCCCGCTGCAAGTAAAGGGAATTGCGGCACGCGTCCGGTCAGCGTTCCCGGCTTGAATAATTCATGGCCGACGGGCGGCGTCTCCATAATCTTTTCCGTCACTGCGTTAGTTGCTTCGAGCGTCTGCCGCACGCTGTCAATTTCTTTGCTCAAGTCAACGCGTCCGGCAATTGTGTGCTTCGCTTGCACGGGTTTCTTTTCGTCCTTCAAGAGCGGATAACGAAGTCCCGCATACGCCGGAACTCTCTCAGCAATCTCGCGGAACACAGCGCTCGCGGACATCTGAAAATTGAAATCAACGCCCATCGCTTCGGCAAGCAGCGCGGTAATCGTCCAGTCCTGCTTCGCTTGATGTATGGGCGGAATCGATTGCCGTGTGCGCTGCACAAGGCCGTCGTTATTTGTAAACGTGCCGTCGGTTTCGGCAAACGACGCGGCGGGAAATACAACGTCCGCGTGCTTGGTCGTCTCCGTCTGAAACAATTCCTGTACGACGAGGAAATCGAGTTTGGCGAGCGACTCTTCGCGCCCGTCCGCTAAATGATCTTCAAGGAAACTGCCCGCCACGTACATCGCGCGCACGCTCTGGCCTGCCGCATCGAGCAACGCAAACGCGCTTTTTTCAAGCCCGCGCATTAGTCCCATATCATGCACGCCGATGCTGTTATTGTAGAGCGGCAAAGGGTGCAGCAGAACGCGCCTCGCGTCTGTGCCGAGCGTGTGCGGCATTTGCGCAATTATCGCGCGCGCCGCGACGCTCAATGTGCCGCCGAACATCACGACCATATCGCCTTCGGCTTCGTTGATTGTTTGGCGCAGCGTTTCAATTTCATCCGCTTCGATGCCCATCTTGCGCGCCGCCATGCGCGTGTCGCCGTGGTTCAAGAGCGCCAGCACAGCAGCGTCTTCCGTGCCGGGAAAAATATGCAAGAATTGCGTCGCCTGTTGTTTGAGACGAATCGGCACGCTATTGACGATCAAGAGTTTCGCGCCGCCGTTGCGCACGGCCTGACGAATCTGCTTGCCTGTGAACGGCTGCAATTCTTCGGGTTCACCGCCGATGAGAAGAATCGTTTTCGCATGGCGTATGTCGTAATGCGTCGCAAGTCCGCCGCCCAAGTTTTCAAAGAAGTTGGAAAGATCGAACGCGTCCGTCGCCGTGTAATTATCTGTGCCGATCACTTCCGTCGCAAACTTGCGCAAAGTGTAATTGGCTTCGTTCGTGATACGCGGGCTGCCGACGACGCCGATTGATTCCGCGCCGTGCGCGGCCTTGATTTCCTGCAATTTCGCGGCGGTAAATTTGATCGCTTCATCCCACGTCGCGGGAATCAGCTTGCCGCCTTTTTTGTAACGAATCAAAGGCGTGCGCAGACGATCTTCGTGGTTGACGAACGGATGCCCGAAGCGTCCTTTGATGCACAAAAATTCGCCATTGTGACCATTCACATAACGATCACGCGCGACCACGCGCAGCAATTCTCCGGCGCGGGAACCGAGCGACATCTCGCAACCGTCCGAACAGAAACTGCATGTCGAAATTGTTTGTTCGAGTTCCCAAGGCCGCGCCTGATGCCTGTACGTCGCATCGAGCAAAGTTCCCGTCGGGCAAACTTCGATGCAGTTGCCGCACTGCGAACAATTTAGCCAGCCGCCATAAGTTCCGATGACGGTGTTAGCGCCGCGCCCGCCTGCTTCAATCGCGTCCTCGCCCATCCATTCATCACAGACGCGAGTGCAGCGTTTGCACAAAATGCAGCGCTGCGGGTCGTTGGCAACAATCGGCGAAAGATATTTTTCAGGTTGATAATTCTTGCGCTCGGAAAAGCGTTCTTCGAGGCCGCCCCAATCGAACGCCATCTCTTGCAATTCGCATTCGCCGCCGCGATCACACACAGGGCAATCGAGCGGGTGGTTTGCCAGAAGGAATTCCATCATGCCGCGCTGCGCTTTTTCAACTTCTTCGCTTTGCGTCGTGACTACCATGCCATCCGTGCATGTAATCGTGCAGGAGGTTTGCAGCTTCGGCATCTTCTCTATGCGGACGAGACACATGCGGCAGGATGCTTGCAGCGCCAAGTCCGCGTAGTAGCAGAAGGAAGGAATCGCAAACTCTTTTTCGCGGCACACGTCGATCAGGCGCGCGCCTTTTTCGACCTGAAAATCCTGCCCGTTGATCGTGACTTTTATTTGTTCTGCTGGCATTGACTACACACTCTTGGCTAAATTCTATGAACTTGTCTACGGTGATTTGCGGAAAACTGAGCACGCTGACGCATGACACCTACGGTGTCCTGATCGTTAAAATTTACCTTGCTGCCGACTACAAAAATAGGCGCGTCAGGCTGTCACCAATTCCGCTGTTTCGCGTTTCGCGGCGAGCGGCATTAAGTGCTTTCTGAAATCTTCCGGGAATTTTTTGATTGCGCTCTGAATCGGCCATGCGGCGGCATCGCCCAACGGACAAAACGATTTGCCTTCGATGTTGTCGCAGATGTCCAGCATCAATTGCGCGTCTTCAGGACGCCCGTTGCCCGCCGCGATGCGTTTGAAAATCTTAACGAGCCAATCCGTGCCTTCACGACACGGCGTACACCAGCCGCATGATTCGTGTTTGTAAAATTCGGTCAGATTCTTCGTCGTCTCGAAGATGTCAACGGTTTCGTCCATCACCATAAAGCCGCCGCTGCCGACCATCGAACCTGCGACGACGAGACCTTCGTAGTCCATCTTGACGTTTTTGCCGATGATGTCTTCGGCGGGCATAATGTAAACGCTCGATCCGCCGGGAATCACAGCCTTCAATTTTTTACCGTTCGGAATTCCGCCGCAATCCTCGAAGATGAATTTCTCCATGTCGTAACCCATCGGCAATTCGTATACGCCCGGATGCGCGACATGCCCGGAGACAGACCATAACTTTGTGCCGCCGCTTTTTTCCGTGCCGAGGGCTTTGTACGCCTCGCCGCCGTTCGTGATGATAAAGGGAACGGCCATCAGCGTCTCGACGTTATTGACGATGGTCGGAGATGCGTAAAGACCTTCGACGGCAGGGAAGGGCGGCTTCAGACGCGGGTGGCCGCGCATTCCTTCGAGCGACGAAAGCAAGGCCGTTTCCTCGCCGCAAATGTACGCGCCCGCGCCCGAGTGCGTGTAAACTTCGCACGAAAAATCTTTACCGAAAATGTTTTTACCGACGAGTCCGGCGGCGCGCGCTTCTTCAATCGCCGTGTCCATAATGTCGATCAAGTATTTGTATTCGCCGCGCGTGTAACAATAAATCGCCTGTGAGCCGAGCGCGTAGGCGGCGATCAACATGCCTTCGATCAGCAAGTGCGGATCGCGCTCCATCAAATAGCGATCCTTGAACGTGCCGGGTTCTGATTCGTCCGCGTTGCACACGACGTACTTCGGCTTCGGCGAGGTCTTCGGCACAAAGCCCCACTTCATGCCTGTCGGAAATCCTGCGCCGCCGCGCCCGCGCAAGGCAGACTTTTTGACTTCCTCGATCACAGCGTCCGGCGTCATCGTCTCGACGGCTTTTTTGAGCGCCTGATAACCGCCGTGCTCTTGATAGACGGAAAGCTTGTGCGAGTCTTTCAACCCGAAACGCGCGAGCAGTAATGGTTCGCAACCGATGGCTTCTATACGCATGTGTGAAATTTACGAATGTTAAAGATGATAGTCAGTCTGAACTTGTTAGAACTGCAATCTCGAAGTTACTAAATGCTATGTAATTTAAGTTTTTGAATTGCCTCCAGCACAAGTATGGAGGATACAAATCAACAAAGAGTGTGGCTTGAGCCAAAAGAGTTCGGCTAAAGCCGCTACCTTTAGCTAATCCGATCCACTAGCTGAAGCTAGTGGCAATTCATAAAATCTTAAAACTTAAATTACACAGCGCTAAATTTGACGCGCCCGTATAGTTGCCGCGCTTCTACCAGCGCTTCGGTATATACGAACCGTCGCGGCAGCGATCAAGAATTTCGTCAACCTTTTCCGCTGTCAAATTCTCGTGATAATCAAAGTTAATTTGCATCATCGGCGCGGTGCCGCAAGAGCCCAAGCATTCGACTTCGGAAAGCGAAAACATTTTGTCTTCGCTCGTTTCGCCCGGCTTAAGGCCGAGTTTCTCCGAACACTGTGTGGTGATTTCGCCAGCGCCTAAAATTTTGCACGACAGCGTCCGGCACACCTGAACATGATACTTGCCGACTGGCTCCGTGTAAGTCATCGAATAAAACGTGGCGACTTCCCACACGTCCGTAATGCGTATGCCGAGACGATCCGCGATGTATGCGACGCCGGGCGGATCGAGATAGCCTTCGCGTTCGCGCTGCACGATAAACATCACAGGCAAAATCGCCGAACGCTTGCGCGGATACTTCGCCAGATGACGATCAATCTCCGCCTCGACTTCCGGCGAAAACTTTGCAATTTCCTCCGGCACAACCGCTCCCTGCGGCAAAGGATTATTTGGCGTGAATTGCTGACTCATAAATTCAGGAGTCAGGAGTCAGGAGTCAGGAGTCAGAATGAAAAGGTTGCCGCCGATCATTCTGTCTTCTGTCTTCTGTCTCCTGAATACTTATCTGTCAATTTCTCCGAGCACGATGTCGAGAGAGCCGATGATGGCGACGACATCGGCGACCATTTCGCCTTCGACCATATCGGGCAGGGCGGATAAATTAACGAAGCTAGGGCCGCGAAAATGCACGCGCGCGGGCTTTGCGCCGCCGTGCGATTTGACATAGCAGCCGAGTTCGCCCTTCGATCCTTCAATCGGATGATAAACTTCGCCCGCCGGAACATCGAAGCCTTCGGCGACAATCAAAAAGTGATGTATGAGCGCATCCATGTGCGTTTTCATCGCTTCACGATCCGGCAGCACGACCTTCGGCGCGTCTGCTTTAACCGGCCCCGGCTGAAGACGCGACAACGCTTGTATGACGATCTTGTGCGACTCTTTCATCTCGCGCATTCTCACCATATAGCGCGCCCACACGTCGCAATCCTGCTCCACCGGAATCTCGAAATCATATTTCTCGTAGCTGCAATAAGGATTCGTCCGACGTATATCGATTCCGACGCCGCTGCCGCGCAAGCTTGGCCCCGTCAAACCCCAGTCAATGGCGTTTTCAGCAGAGATTATGCCGACGCCCTTCGTGCGATTCTGGAAGATCCGGTTGCCCGTCAACAGCGTATGGAATTCTTCGACGGCTCCGGGAAAGCCGTCCGTAAATTGTTTGACACGGCGCTCGAATCCGGCGGGCAAATCCATCATCAAGCCGCCGATGCGAAAATAAGACGGAGTCATGCGCCCGCCCGATGCGGCTTCGATCAAATTCAAAATCTTTTCGCGCTCACGAAACGCATAAAAGAAAACCGTCATCGCGCCGATGTCGAGCGCGTGCGTCCCGAGCCAGACCATGTGCGAAGCGATGCGCTGCAATTCACACATCAACACGCGAATCGTCAGCGCGCGTTCCGGGATTTCGAGTCCAAGCAATTTCTCGACGGCCATCACGTAGGCAAGATTATTGCCGAGCGGATTCAGGTAATCCATACGATCCGTGATGACGATGCCCTGCTGCCATTTCTTATACTCGAAAAGCTTTTCCATTCCCGTGTGCAGATAGCCGATGTCGGGAATGGCCTTGACGACCATCTCGCCGTCGAGCACCATTTCGAGACGCAACACGCCATGCGTCGAAGGATGCTGCGGCCCGAACGAGATTGTCATCTGCGTATCGAGCGGGCGATCAATCACTTCAAATTGCGGCGGAATGTTTGGCGTTGCAGTGCTCATGTTTTGAATCGAGAATTATGTGTAGCAGCGAAAGATTTTTCGTTTACGTTAAGCTATACGGTTCGTAGCCGCGCAATGGAAAATCTTTTCGGAGCGCGTGTCCCTGCCAATCGTCCGGCAAAAGAATGCGGCGCAAGTCCGGGTGATTATCAAATATCACGCCGAACATATCGAACGTTTCGCGTTCGTGCCAATTCGCTGTGCGCCATACGCCGGTCACGGAAGGCACGTGCGTGTCGTCTTCGTTTAAGAGAACTTTCAAACGCAGGCGGTGATACTTTGTCGTCGAGAACAATTGATAATTAACTTCAAAGCGCAGTTCTTCTTCCACGCCGCGATCCGCGCCGCAGATGTCCGAGAGCATATTGAATTCGAGGCCAGGCGCACTCTTGAGATACGCGCAAATTTCACCGATCTGCTCACGCGGCACAATCACCGTAACTTCGCCGAAAGCTTCGACGACTTCGCCCATCCATTCGGGATGCGCAATACGCAATGCGGTCACGACTGCCGACGAAGCGGAGTTGCCCGGAGCGCTCTGCGTCGGCGTGTCCTGCGCGATTGCTCCTTCGTTGCGCTCTATTTCATTTGCCATAGATTCAGTGGTCGGTGGTCAGTTTGTTAAGATGAGCGGCGTCGTTCGTGGCGTATGGCGACGGTGCCGGGACGCGAGACTTGTTGCTGCGCAGAAGCTTCGTTCAGTGCCGAGATGCCGGATGCGGGAAGCGTTCCGGGCGGCACGGCTTCGCGCGCTTCCATCGCCGGAACGTCGCGGCGATCACGCACCGATTCCTTCATTACTTTTTCCTGCAACATCATCACCGCATGAATCAACATTTCAGGTCGCGGCGGGCAGCCCGGAATATAAACGTCCACAGGCACAACCTTGTCCACGCCCTGCACAATCGCGTAGTTATCGAACACGCCGCCCGATGTCGCGCACGCGCCCATCGAAATAACCCACTTCGGCTCCGGCATTTGGTCGTAGATGCGGCGCAGCACGGGAGCCATCTTGCGCGAGACGCGCCCCGATACAATCATGACATCTGCCTGTCGCGGGCTGGCACGGAATACTTCCGAGCCGAAGCGCGCCAGATCGTTGCGCGCGGATGTCGCGTTCATCATTTCGATTGCGCAGCAGGCGAGGCCGAACGTCGCAGGCCACAAACTCGATTTGCGTGCCCAGTTGATTAACGAATCGAGCCGTGTGGTTAAAACTTCCGGCAACGCTTCGGCGATAATATTTTCGAGTCCCATTGTCTTACTACCTCAAAATGCTTCCAAGTAAAAACAGGCGATGAAAGGCTTGCGCCTTAATGCTTAACACTCTTAGGCAGCGCGCGGCATCTTCTTCGCTACGTTACGCTGCTCGGCATCTTCGAGAGCGCGCGCTTCGCCTTCCGCTTCATGGCGCGCACGTTCGCTCCACTCAAACGCGCCCTTCTTGACAACGTAAATGTAGCCGACGAGCAAGAGCGCGACGAAGGTCATCATCTCGCCGTAAATAAGATTACGCATCTGCGGGCTGGTCGCGGCAAACGCTTTGAACACCACTGCCCACGGCACCAGAAAAATGACTTCTATATCGAACAAAATAAATATCATCCCGATCAAATAAAACTTGACCGAGAAGCGTTCGCGCGCCGATCCCACAGGGTCTATGCCGCACTCGTAGGGCATTAACTTGGTGCGCGTGCTTTTGCGCTGCCCGACGAGTTGCGAGAGCAACACTTGCGACGCCGCGAAGCCGGTTGCCACACCGAACATCAACAATATCGGCAGATAAGCTTTTAGCTCAAACATTGTCCGCGTGTTTCCTCTCCCGAATGCGCCACAGCACGGCAGTCTTCACCTTTGATATAAAGAGAAAATCTGCCGGTAACGGAGATTGAGAATGATAGCACAAGGTCATCTTAGACTTTGCCCTGATGAGTGTCAAGCAACCTTTCGCGGCGCGCAAAGCACAGTCTGTAAAGGAGATTGACCCGTCAAAAAAAATTGTGCTACTGTTGTTTTCCAAACTCCAACGAGCACTGAAAACCCTTCCGCGCGAGCGTAAATTGTGATTACCGGATTCAACACGGATGTCGAGCATGGCGGAATCGTCTACCACGTACAGACGGAAGACAAAGGACTGGCTTCGCCTTTGCTCTTAACGCTTGTTTACACGGGCGGCACCATCCTCGCCAGCAAGCGCGTCGCCTACGATGAGTTGATCGCCGAAGGCTTCGACGAACACGTGCTTGCGGAGCGATTGACGCGCCAGCACAAGCTCGTTTGCGCCGCGATTCGCGCCGGGCGCATCGAAGACTTAAAACGCATGACCGGGCGTGAAGCGACGGGCAGAACTGCGGCGCGCGCGGCTGTCGCGGCCAAACAGAAACCTAAATGCATCACCGAAAGCGCTGTCGCAAAAGTTGATAGCAAAACGAAAAAAACATTGCCGGTGACGGTGCGCGCTGTGACGCAGGGCAAGGTGGCGGATTTCGCGCGCGCCGACGCCGCGACAAAAGATAATCTGCACTTGAGCCTGCTCGAAGAAAAAGAATTTCGCGGCGGCGAAGAAGTTACGTTCGGCGTGCGCGTCGGACGCGGCGCAGACGGAAATGAGGCTGCTGCCGCCGCCGAAGTCGATATTAAAATTTTAGGCTCGACGTTTCGCCCGCTGCTTTTCTCCGCGAAAACAAACGCGCAGGGAATCGCCACAGTGCGCGCAGAGTTGCCGCACTTCAAGACGGGGCGCGCGGCGATTCTCGTGCGCGCGACCTTAAACGGGTACGAAGCGGAATTGCGCCGCATTGTTCAGCAAGGCTAAAGGAGCCAAAAGAAAACGGAGCGCCCATTTTGCGTATTATCGTCAACGGTGAAGAGCATGAAGCGGCGGAGCAGTGGACTATCGCCACGCTTGTCGAGCAACTCGCGCTTCAGCCCGAACGTCTCGCCGTCGAACGCAATCGTGAAGTCGTGCGCCGCGCCGAATGGCCGCGCACCTTTTTAATCGAAGGCGACAAATTGGAAATCATTCACTTCGTCGGCGGCGGGGGGACAAAGTAGGATATAGGAATGCGGAGGGCGGAAGGTAAGGCCGAAACATTATGCAGACACTTGAAGTTTCAAAGCGTGTGGAGACATTCGAGATTGCGGGACGCGAGTTCACGTCGCGGCTGCTGATCGGGACGGGAAAATATCGTTCGTTCGATGACATGAAACGCGCGCATAAGGCTTCGGGCGCGCAGATCGTGACCGTCGCCGTGCGCCGCGTTCCGCTTGACAGAAGCGCTGAATCTTTTCTCGATCACCTCGATCCGTCGCTTGTCATTTTGCCGAACACTGCGGGCTGCTACACCGCCGAAGACGCGATACGCACGGCGCGTCTCGCACGCGAAGCACTCGGCACGGATTTGGTGAAGCTCGAAGTCATCGGCGATCAAACGACGCTCTTTCCCGACAACGAAGGAACACTCGAAGCGGCGCGCACGCTCGTCCGCGAAGGCTTCGTGGTGTTGCCTTATTTCACGGACGATTTGATTATGGCGAAGAAACTGCTGGATGCGGGCTGCGCCGCCGTGATGCCGCTCGCCGCGCCCATCGGTTCAGGGCTTGGCATACAGAATCCCGCGAACCTGCGCATCATGCGCGAGCAGTTGCCGGATGCTTTAATTATCGTTGATGCAGGCGTCGGCACGGCTTCGGACGCCGCGATTGCGATGGAACTCGGCGCGGACGCCGTCTTGATGAATACGGCAATTGCCGAAGCGTCGGATGCGGAAAAGATGGCGCGTGCGATGCGCCTCGGTATCGAAGCCGGACGCCTCGCTTACCTCGCGGGACGAATGCCGAAACGTTTATATGCGAGCGCGTCAAGCCCACTAGCGGGCGTCGTGCGCTAACAAAATTACAACTAGAACGGCAACGCCCGCCGCAATTCATAATATGAATTGCGGCGGGCATTCCCTTATTCGAGAAGTTGCGTTGTCGTGCTCTTTCCCTTTAGCAGAAAATCGCAAAGGATGATTAAGGGCACGGAGTCTTCGTTGTGGTTGAGTTACGCGCCGTAGGTGCGGTCGTAGGATTAGTAAAGTCCGTTGAATTATCGTTATTATCCTGACAGCTTGATGCTCTAATGGTAGACCTATAGTAATTTTCAGTTGAATGAACACTTCAAAAGAGAGTAATTTGGAAAGATGCAAGCCTATTCTTTAGATTTACGTGAGCGCGTCGTTGCCACCTACGAGAATGGTGTGGGAACAATCGATGA
>JAABUM010001806.1_pt1 | contig 30645 bp, 30 predicted proteins | sample 5559161 | NCBI WGS metagenome assembly JAABUM01 (sample SAMN10711868, study PRJNA513369) | rock metagenome | isolation source: Antarctica rocks | place: Antarctica: Victoria Land, Siegfried Peak nord
TCGCCTTCTGCCGACTGCGTGGCTACCTGTCCACCCTCAAGAAGCAGGGACAGGCGGTGCTCCCTGCGCTCCAGCGTGTCTTCGCTGGTCATCCGCTCCTCCCTAACCTCGCCGCTGGATAGTCACCATCTTGGTCGCTTTTTGGGTCATAGGCACTCTCGGTGAGGCCTGTTTCGCTGTGTTCACCAGAGATGGGCGAGGCCGCGATAGGCATCGCCGCGACGAGCAGGTCGATGGCCCTCGCTCTCACCCGTGTTATCCTGGCGCTACAGCCGCGCAAGCCACGCGACCGGCTTCATCGAGAGTGCCTATGACCCGCTTTTTGGCCCTGTTCTTTGCTCGATTAGTGGCCCCATGACATCGCCGTTTCACTAGACAGAATAGCCCTTCTGGGAAGTGAATCCCGCGTCTGCTTGTCCGCCCACGCGTGCGGAAGTCGGCGCGACGCCCTGGTATCGCGCCCTATTCACGTCACGAAAGGGTGGCAGTGGCCCCAGTCGCCGACGTGGAGACGACAACAGCTATAGGGCCACAGAGTTCCCAGAGAACGGGGCCATAAAGCGAGCAAAGTGACACCAGTTACCGATCAAAATCAGGCATGGTTCATTTTACGCCTGGAAACGTGTTGACAGTTCGCGTGAGGTGGATCGGAAATTCGCGCGTGGCAGCCGCCCCAGCCACGCCCGAACTGTCAACACGTATCTGAACCATGCCCAAAATCACGCCGAAAAGCCATCAACCCGACAGCTCAGACGCGAAAGGCTTTCGCTGATGTCGTTCATGGTGCCGCACCCGTTCGTGGCGCAACCCGTCCATCACGAGGCGCACGCCCTTGACGCCGTGACAGCTACCGCTCGCCCTAGCTCGGGAGGTCGTGCGCTGCACGGAGTACAGGACCCTCGTCGCCGTGCGCTAACACCTCGGCCCACGGCTGCGACGATAGGGGAGGCGTCTATCGCCCGCTATGCGCCCACGATCGCGTTGTCATGGTATAATTCCTGCACCGCCTGCCCCCCGATGGTGGATCGTGTTGGCCGCGCGGGCCGTGTCACCACGACCAGCCGTCACGCATAAGCCTACCCGGACACCGGCATCGTCGACGCACACACCATTGTCCCTGCGCGCGGGCACGGTGATCCGATTTGGCTGCTCGCGCGTATGATTATGAAAGGGGAGCCCGCGCTCCGACCGGGACGCGCTGTATCGGGCAACAAAAAAGGAGGAGGAGATAAGAGAGCGCGCCGCGCGCTACACTGTCACACCAAGCGCATTCATGAGGTGTCGATGAACGGTGGCCGTTGCGTGTCGTGCGTGGACTGATGAACGCAGGGGTGATAGTCTGGGCCACAGGCCCGACGCGATGTGGGTGGCGATAGCGTCTGTGGTCGCCGAGCGCCGGGGTGGAACCCTACGGTGTATCTGCTTAATCTACATATGTAAAGAAAGTAAGGAGAGATAACGATGGGAACAGCTAGGGTGAGAGTGATCGCCAGGACCGGCGCGCTGGCGCTGGCGCTGGCGGCTTTGCCGATGGCGACGGCCGGGGCCGCGAGTCGGTCCACCGCCTTCACGAACGACCAACTCGGGACGGCGTACGTCGGGCAGAGTTGCCCCAACAGCACGAGCCCCTGCACCAACAACGCGTCGGAGCCACAGATCCGGGCCGACAACGCAGGCACTTTTTACGGCGCGTCCGAGAACGGCCTTGGCGGCGGAACGAATGGCTGGAAGTCGACCGATGGCGGCCTGCACAACAGTTATCTCGGGGTCGTCAACGCGGGCTCGACCAGCAACAACACGGGCTTCGCGCCCGGAGGGGGCGATGTCGACCTGGCCACGGCGCCCGTCAAGAACGCGGCCGGCTACTACAACGTCTACGTGGCGAGCCTCTCGCTGGCCAATATCACGGTCGGGACCTCGCGCGACGGCGGCGACACGTTCACGCTCAATCCAACCAGTGCGAGTGTCCCCGTGGACGACCGGGAATGGGTCGCGGCCGACAACGAGAATAAGGTGTGCTTGAGCTACCACGACATCGCGACATCGAACATCGATGTGAACTGCTCCTACGACGCGGGCGCGACCTTCACCCAGCTCGGTGACGCAATCGACCAGGCGCACCTCTACAACGTCAACAACAATGAGATCGGCAACATGGCCATCGACCCGGCGAGCCACATCGTGTACCAAACCTTCTCCGGTATCGACCAGGGCGACCTCGCCGGCAGTACCCTCGGCACGGGCGTCGGCTACCATGTGGTGTACATGGCGGTCTCGACGGACGGAGGTAAGACCTTCGCCGACTACAAGGTCTATGACAACCCCACGACCTCGACCTCCTACGGCCATCAATTCGTCAACGTGAGCGTCGATACAGCTGGGAACGTCTACTCTGTCTACAGCGACAACCACAACGTGTATTACAGCTTCTCGACGGACCACGGCCAGACGTGGAGCGCCCCGTCGCAGATCAACAAGAGCCCCGCGAACACGGCCATTGAACCCTGGAGCGTCGCCGGTGACGCCGGCAAGCTTGATGTCGTGTGGTACGGCAGTTCCTACTACGACGGCGTGACCACGCCCGACAACTACCCCAGCAGCGCCTCCTGGAACGTCTACTTCGCGCAGAATCTGAGCGCGACGACACCAGGAAGTGCCTTTAGCCAGACCACGGCCTCGCCGATCAACCACTATGGCGGCGTGTGCGAGAGCGGCATCGGCTGCACGGGCAATCGCGACCTCTACGACGATTTTGGTGTAGCCGCAAGCCCGACAACGGGTCTGGCTTCCATTATCTACAGCGACGACCAGTACGATCCGGCTCAGCCCACCGGCTGCACCCAGGCGCAGACCAACAGCGCGTCGTGCGACCATACGAACATCGCGACGCAGACAAGCGGCACCGGGATCTTTGCCACGACCACGTTAAAGAAGTAACCGACGCGTGAGACAGGCGCTGTCGCTGGACGTCGAGCGACGGCGTCACTGACGCGTGCTCCCTTGCCTGCTCGGGCCCTCAGCTAGGGCCTGAGCAGGCAAGGGAGCACGCGTCAGTCGTGTGTCACAACGTGAGCGCACATAGCCGGCACGGGTGGCGGTCTGCCGACTCACAGCGCCCGCTCGGACGGTGCCGATCGTGGCGACGTCGCCACGGAGGACACGCGCCCGCGCGCCTCCAGCAGAGAAGATACCGTGATTGCTAGTTGCCGTTCATGGGTCCGAGGCCGGACACTGCTGTTGTTCGACGACAGGAGTAGCCAGCGGAGGACCCATGGACGACGCTTTGATTGTAGCGATTTACGTCATGATTGATGACACGATGAAGACGCTGGGGCAGCGGAGCCACTGCTTGGCCGGCCTGAGCGACGCAGAGATCCTCACCATCGCGGTGCTCGCCGCGCGGTACTACGGCAACCATCGCGCACGGGCAGTCGGCCAACTCGCCGGCAGCGCCTACTTCCCGCGCGCGATCTCGCCCTCGCGCTTCAACCGGCGTCTGCACGCGCTGGCCGACTGGCTGGAGTTGTTCCTCACCACACTGGGCGACGAGGTCGTGCGCGGGCAGGCGGCCGTCTGCGATTTCGTGATCGACAGTCTGCCGCTGCCGGTCTGTCGACGCGAACGAGCCAAAGCCGCGCATGGGATAGTAGCGTTGTTTGATGCCGCGGTGATCCTGCTCCATCCGATTGTTCATGTAGCGGCTGGTCCGGTGTTGCACCTCCGGCCCCAGCGTTTCGCGGATGGCGCGCGGGTAGGCGTCGTGCCCGTCCGAGGTCACCTTCTCGGGGGCGTGGCCGACCTGTGCTGGCTCCCGTCGCCATCCGGACCTTTGTGACGCGGCATGTGGAGCCGATATGCTCAAAGGAGGAGTAGGCAGGGTCGATCGCGATCCATTTAAGTGCGGGCTCGGTGCTGAGGAGGGCAGGACATGATGACGACAATCTTTGGCGCAATCAAACGACGCGGATACGCTTGCCTGGGGGGCATACACCGCTGGCTCCTCCGGCAGACCAAGCCCGCGACGGGAACCCTCGCGCGAGGGGCAATGGCCGATGTCGCCAAGGGCAAGGCCGCGGTGATGGCCGAGAATGCGCTCCTTCGCCAGCAGCTGATTGTGCTCCAGCGTCAGGTTACGCGGCCCGCGTTCACGCCCCGCGATCGCCTGCTGCTCGTCCTCCTGGCGCGCCTCGTGCGCAGTTGGCAGGCTGCCCTGCTCATCGTCCAGCCGGACACGGTGCTGCGCTGGCATCGCCACGCCTTTCGTCTCGTGTGGCACGCGAAGTCAACGACCGCGCTGAAACGGCCACAGATAGCGCCCGAAACGGTCGCCCTCATCAAGCGGATGGCGGCAGAGAATCCGTTGTGGGGCGCGGAGCGTGTACGTGGGGAGTTGATCAAACTTGGCCTCCGCGTCGGCAAGCGCACCGTCCAGCGGCACATGCACTCAGCGCGACCGCCGCGCCCGCGCGGGCAGACGTGGGCGACCTTCCTGCACAACCACGCCGCCGATGTGTGGGCCTGCGACTTCCTGCCGGTCATCGATCTGCGCTTCCGCGCGCTCTTCGCGTTCTTCATCGTTGACGTGGGCTCGCGGCGGGTCGTCCACGTCGGCGTCACGCGGCACCCCACCGACGCCTGGGTCGCCCAGCAACTGCGCGAGGCCACGCCGTTCGACACGGGGCCGCGCTTCTTGATCCGTGACAACGACGCCAAGTTCGGCGCGCAGTTTGCGCGCGTCGCGGCCGGGAGTCGCATCAAGGTGCCGCGGACGCCCGTGCGGGGCCCTCGCGCCAATGCCATCTGCGAGAGGTTCCTCGGCAGCGTCCGGCGCGAGTGCCTCGACCACCTGCTCATCCTGCACGAGGACCAGTTGCGCAGCGTGCTCCGGGCGTACTGCGCGTACTTCAACGCGGCGCGACCCCACCAAGGCATTGAGCAAGCGATCCCTGAGACGACGGGACACATGGGGACGCTACATCCGGCAACGCCTGTCGTTTCCCTCCCGGTCTTGGGCGGCCTGCATCACGATTATCGACGAGCTGCCTGACCGCTATGTCACCCACGACGATGTGGTGGATGGCGAGGGGAGCCAGCACAGCCCTGTATCGAGCTCCATCCCTACAGGGCGCCCGCTCCGGTCAGCGCTTGCTGGACAGATACAAAGTACAGCGTAATAAAGTACAAGGTAAAAATTCCATCTCCAGGAGAGTACGACGCATATGTCCGTAGATGATAGAAACGACGCCATGTTCGAGCGTCCAGACGGTCCGCCCGGGGACTGGGCGCGGTATGAGGAAGGGACGTGCCGGCCAACCGCTGCTTAGTGTGATCCTCCCTACCTACAATGAAGAACGTCGCCTGGGGCCGACGCTCGAGCGGGTCACCTCCTACCTTGCGAGCCAGCCCTACACCTGGGAGCTTCTCGTCGTCGACGACGGCAGCGTCGATCAAACGGTGTTAACGGCGCGCGTATTCGCCGAGCAGTGGCCGCAAATGCGCATCCTCACTGTTGAGCGGAACGGCGGCAAGGGCGACGCTGTCCGGCGCGGCGTGTTCGCGGCGCGCGGCGCCTACACCTTGTTCTCCGACGCCGATCTGGCGACCCCTATCTCAGAGGTCGGACGCGTCCTGCCCCTGCTGCAGGGCGACGCCGATGTCGTGATTGGCTCACGGGCCATGCCTGACTCACGTATCGTGACCGCGCAGCCGCTACGGCGCCGGGTGATGGGGCGCGTCTTCCGCCGTCTGGTCCACGGTCTGGCGCTCCGTGGCATCCGCGATAGCCAATGTGGATTCAAAGGGTTCCGCACGACGGCCGCGCGCCATATCTTCGGCCAGTTGACGATCGATCGGTTCGCCTTCGACGTCGAAGTCTTACTCCTGGCGCAAGAGCTTGGATACCGGACGCGCGAGATCGGCGTAGCGTGGGCGGATGTCCCCGGCACGACCGTGTCGCCATTGCGCGACTCAGCGCGGATGTTGCGTGACATCTACGGCATGCGCGGAGGCGTACGCGGGCGGCTCGACGCGGCGCGCACGCTGGCGCCGGGCGCGCATGACCGTACTGTCTCTCTGATCACGGTCCACCAGACGAGCGGCCGCGATGACCTGCCCCTGGGTCGCGCCATCGAAACGGCTCGTCGCGCCGCCGACACCGTCGTGGTCGAGCAGCGCCCCGGCATGGCTCTCGTGACCGCCTTGGTTTCGTTGGGTAGTGCTGAGGTCGAAACTCAAGGGCCGATCCGAGGCCGCCATTATAGGCGATTGATAGGGATAGCTATGCCGCGGCAAGGATCTGCGTGAGGTCGTCCCACGCGCGCATCAAGCGCGGGGCTTGCGGCAGACGCGGGTCACCGGTTGGTTCACCCAGACGATAGAAGCCGTCGCGCAGGTTGTGCATGAAGCCATGGCCGTCGCACACGACCTGGGCGCACCCGAGTTGCTGGAAACCACGCATACTACGCGTCCGCCCTTTGAGGTGTTGGTGGTCGCGCTCGATCGCCTGCTGCTCCATCTTGCCCGTGACGTGCTCCGCCTCCGGTACCACCGCCCGCAGCGCCGGCGGGTAGGTCGGCGCCTTGTCCGTCGTGACGCGGTGAGGCCGTACGTCGGTCTGGTCGATTGCCCGCTCGAAGAAGGCCGTCGCCGTTGCCGTGTCACGCGTCTCGCTCAGGTACACGTCGATGACCTGGCCGTGCTCATCGATGGCGCGATAGGCGTAGACCCAGTGGCCCGCCAGCCGGATGTAGGTCTCATCGACGGCCCAGCGGGTCCCGACGCGCCGGCGGTGCGAGCGCGCCGCTTCCTTATAGAGTGGGGTGAAATGCTGCACCCAGTCGAACACGCGCGATGGGTCGACGTGGACGCCCCGTTCGGCCAGCAACTCCACAATATCGGTGTAGGGCAACCGGAACCGCAGATACCAGCGCACGGCGAGGGCGATGATGTCATCGGGGAAGCGATAGCCGCGGAAGGCTGAGGTGGAGCGGTCGGTGTGACGCCGCGCGCAGGTCGCGCACTCGTAAATCTGCCGGCCGGACCGATCGCGCCCGGCCTTCGTGAATTGGCTCCCCTCGCACCGTTGACATCGCATGCCGCTCCCCCTCTCTACCATCGTCAGGCCACAGCATATCGCACCTCAGCACGTCCCAATGAAACCACTGGAGACCATGTCAGCGCGCGTGACGAGTGTGGAGGGCGAGAACGCGACGTTGCGGACGGAGAACGCGGCGTTGCGCGCCACACGGGGCACGAACAGTCACAACAGCGGCAAGCCGCCCTCGTCGGATGGTCCAGGCATCAAGCCCCACCCCCAGAGCCAGCGGGTGGTCAGTGGACGGAAGCCAGGGGGGCAACCGGGGCATGACGGGCATACCCTGGCGTTGGTCGACACCCCCGACGCGGTGCAGGTGCATGCGCCCTCCCACTGCCAGGGGTGTGGACAGAGCCTGGACGACGTGGCGGCGCTGCGGCGGGAGCGGCGGCAGGTGGTGGACATTCCACCGGTGCGGGCGCGGGTCAGCGCGCATCAGGCCGTGACCCGGTGCTGTCCGCGGTGTGGGGCCGAAACGAGCGGAGCGTTCCCGCCGGATGTCGCGGCGCCCGTCCAGTATGGGCCGGGGGTGGCGACGCTGGCGGTGTACCTGACCCAGGAGCAGTTGCTGCCCTTGGCGCGGACGAGCGCGGTGCGGGCGGAGGTGTGCGGCTGTCCGGTCTCGGAGAGGACGGTGGAGCGCGCGGTGGCGGACTGTCACGAGCGGCTGGCCGCGGTCGAAGCGGCGATCACGCAGGGGGTCACAGACGCAGCGGTGGCGCACGTCGATGAGACGGGTGTGAACAGCGGGGGCCAGACCGCCTGGTTGCAGGGGGCGAGCACCGCGCACCTGACGTTCTACGCCGTCCATCAGAAGCGTGGGCGTGCGGCGATGGACGCGATCGGGGTCATGCCGCAGTTCCGTGGGCGAGCCGTCCACGACGGCTTGACGAGCTACGGGCACGACAGCCAGTGCACGCATGCGCTGTGTAACGCCCCTCATCTGCGCGAGTTGACGTTCGTGGAGGAACACCTCGGCCAGAGCTGGGCCAAGGACCTCAAGGGGGTGCTGCGGGAGATCAAGCAGACGGTGGACGACGCGCGGGGCCAGGGGCGCGCGGCCCTGCCGATGGAGGCGCGGCAGGCGTTCGCGCGGCGCTATGACGTGATCCTGGAGGAGGGGATGCGGGCCAACCCGCCGCCCCCGCCGACGGGGAAGCGCGGGCGGCCCAAGCGGGGCAAGGCGGGCAGCTTGGTGGACCGCCTGCGGGAGCACAAGGCCGAAACGCTGGCTTTTATGGAGGACCTCACGGTCCCCTTCGACAACAACCAGGCCGAACGAGACATCCGCATGACCAAGGTGCGGGAGAAGATCTCCGGCTGCTTCCGCACGCCCATGGGGGCCGCGCGATTCTGTCGCATGCGCGGCTACATCTCCACGCTCCGCAAGCAGGGCATGCCTATCTTCTCCGCGCTCGGCCAGGCCATCGCCGGCACTCCCCCACTGCCCGTTACCACCTAGCCGAGCAGTCCTAGGTAGTTACCATTCCCGCATTATAGATGCAGGCTCTTGGATGGAAAGGTCTTGTTCTCGAAGCAATTCTCCTGTGTGGCCACGTAGTAGAACGTGTACATGCCGCTCTTGACGCCGCTCGTCGACAGGACGCCATCATAGTGGTCGGCGGCGCCATGGCCTAGCACGACGAGGCGGCCAAGGCTGGGTGAGATAGCCATCATCTCGAAGGAAAAGGGGCCGTTGCCTTTCACCGCGCGCATCCCGAAGTGCGCCATGCCACTGCTCTGAGGCGGCATGGCGGTGAAGGAAAGAATCTTGGGGTGGACGACCGACGTCGTGTCGCGGGCCATGATATGCGAATACGTCGTCGTACCAGTGTGGATGGCCGAAAAACCGTGGAAGTAGAAGTATCCGGCCTTGAACGCGTACGCATCGATGCCCTTCGTGACCGGCAGGTCCGTGATGGTGTAGTGACCGTTGGCGTCGGTCTCACCGGCGCGCTGATAGCCCTTGGTCAGGTAACCGACGGTGAGGAGCACACCGGCCAAGGGCTTGTGCGTGGTAGCGTCGGTGATAACACCGCTGAGCGTGCCGGTCGTGGTGGCGGGGCGCGCGTGCGGCCCGGACGCGTGCGCGGCAGGGGCGTTCGCGCACAGTGGCAGTGCGGCGCCGGCGAGGATGAGTGCGGAAACAGAGCGTTTCATGAGTCCCTCCTGGGATATTCAAACGGTCGCGGCGACGTGCATACCCTAATATGGCACGCCATACGTCGTCGCCCACGACTACTCCCAAGCGTACCACGCGGAGATTACGAAAGGATTACAAAGTATCGGCATGGGCGCGACCGGCGCTACACTGGAAGATATCACCGTGACAGGGGTCACGGTGACAGTGATCGAGGGTAGGAGCGCATGCACAGTATGGCGACAACAAAAGTGCGACGAGGGCTGATGGGTGGTCTCGCGGCCTTACTCCTCGTCGCCGCCGTCGCCAGCGGCGCACTCGCCCAACCCTCCCCCCGTCCCACGCCGGCGCCGTGGTGGGCGAACCGCGCGGCGATCGGGCGCGGGGCGCGCGACTTCGCCACGGGGTCGTGCGTTTCTTGTCACGCGCTTGCCGGCGTGTCCAACGCCAACGCGGCCATCGACTTGACGCACGAGGGACGTCGCCGCCCGGCCTCCTGGCTTCTGCACGAGATCATCCATCCAACGTCGGACCGCCCGGCGACGCCACCGGGCCAGGAACGCGACCTCGCCGCTTACCTGGCGAGTCTCCATTGACAAGATGCAACTAGAGTCTGTTATGCACTTTCCTGCCACAAACGCGACGGATCGTTGAAATGAAAAGCACTGGGGCAATTAACGCAGTTCCTGACGCCCGTCCATGGCTATCCGGCGAGCCGTACACGGCGATCCTGGCCTACGGATGCACCTTTTTGACTCGCTTAACGCGATTTTGCATCACCTTTGGCAAGGTTATTGCTTTAATGATAGAGAGAGTTCATAACAGACTCTAGAGCTTCAGGTGTGCCATGCCGCCGCGAGTCACGTCCAGGACATCCCACATGCCGGCCGCTTCATGCCCCGGCACCCCGCAGACCAGCGCGTATTTGCCGGCCGTCGTCGCCACGAACGAGAACTTCTCGGTCTTGCCCGCCGCGATACCGTTGGTCCAATTCGGTGTCGCTGATCCCTTGAAGGCCGTTCGGTATGAGCCCGTATTGTCTTTCTGCGCGTACGGTGTAAAGACGGCGCTGTGCGGAGACGCGCTTTTGTTGCTGAAGATGACGTTGACGCGGTATCCGGCGGGTACGCTCAACACCATCTTGCCGTTCACATCGCCGTTGAAGTTCAACCCGCCGAGCGCGTTCGTGTAGCCCGCGATGATCGTGAAGGTGACGGTGTGTTGCTTGCTGTTGACCGTGAGCCAGCGCGGCGATGCGGGTCGCGCCGCGTGGGCGCCGAGGCCCGGCGTCGATACCGCGAGTGCGAGCGCGAGTGCGGATACCGCCGCCAGCGTCACTGGGCGCATAGATAAACGTCGCATGAGTCCACCTCCCGTCGACAGGATGTATGACATGTCACCGAATATCCCTGGCGTACATGGTCGACATCTGTAGCATCGCACAAAATAGTTACAGATGTCTTAACAGAGTGTGACAGCGATCCTGTCCGTCGACTCTTTGGCGTAGGATGCGCCTTCACGCGGTCTGCAGCAAGACCCAATTCAGTCCGCCGTCGAGTGAGCGGTAGACGCCTTTGTTGGACGCGGCATAGAGGGCGCCCCGACTATCCGAGGCCAGCGCGCTCACCGTCAGGTCGGGCGGGAGGCCCAACCTTTGCCAGGATCTGCCGACGTCATGCGAGATGTAAAGCCCCGCGTCCGTTCCGGCGAAGAGGACTTTGGTCCGGTCATCGGCGAGCAGCGCGTACACCACGCCTTGCAGCCCCGCCCCCGTCAGCGCCCACGTCTGGCCGCCATCGCCGGAGTAGGCGATTCCCGCCCCCGTACCGGCCAGGATAACAGGCGCTCCCAGGGGCCGCACGAGGAGGGAGAGCGCGGGGCGGGGTTCACCGCGCACGAAGAGCGCGCGCCATGTACGCCCGCCATCCGTGGCCGCCCATACACCGTTGGTCGTTCCCGCATAGATGGTGTGGCCGTCGGGACCCACGGCCACGCTGTGGACCGCTAGACGCTGTTGGCCTCCGATGACGACCAGACGCCAGGAGCGCCCGCCGTCGACGGAGCGCGCGATCCCCGCGCGCGTCCCCGCCAGCACGGTGTTGCATGCGCGCGGCGGCGTCAGGATCGATAGTACCTCGCCACTCGGTTGTTGGCCTCCCGCGTGCGTCCAGGTCTTACCCCCATCTTCAGAGCGGACGACGCCATCGAAGGTCCCCGCGTAGACCTGTCGCGGGCAGGCCGCGCTCCAGGCGAAACCCGAGATCATGGCCAGGCCATTGGCCCCTACGGGCCAGCGCGCCGATTGCCAATGGCGCCCGCCATCCGTTGAGCGGGCCGCGCCGCCGAGATACCCGGCCAGGAGCTTTCCCGCCACGCCGGGGGCTACGGCGATCGTGGTCGCTGAGCCAGCCACGTCCGCGGTGGTCCGCCAGGGGCTTGTGACGGCGGCCGGTTGGCCGATGCCGGATGAGAGGCGCCACAGCAGAAGATGCGGCAGGCGCGTGAACGCCCCCGACGCGACGCTCCACCTGGCGCGCGTCTCCGCCGGCCACAACCAGGGTGGCCTATCAGCCGGCTGGACCAGGAGGTATTGCAGCGGGAGATTGGGCGTGGCGGCCGGCGGGTTCTCGCTGTGGCGCGCCAGATACTCGTAGCCGCCGCCCGATCCGTCGCGCACGGCGGTCAGGAAATCGTAGGGGCGGCCGGCGGCGTCGCGCGGGATCAGGGCGATAGCCTGCCGCATCTCCCCCAACCCTGTACGGTTGCCCTGCACGTCGGCGGGGCTATCGAGTTGGTACAGGTCGAGCGCGAAGCTGTTCGTCCACAGATGCCGCACGTTCGCTGTGACCAGCCCCAGGACCACGACGGCCGTCCCTACGTACAAGGACCCCCGCACAACCTGCCGCCGGTGCCCCTGGACGAAATAGGTCGTGCGTGTCGCGGGCAGGCGGCGGCCGAGGACGTCCGCGACACGCGTCGGCGTGGTCACGACGAGGTCGACGAGCAGGCCGATAGACAGGAAGGGGACGGCATAGATTGGCTCCGCGTAGTGCGGGTGCAGCGTCCCGCGGTACAGGCTGAAGGCCAGCAGATATAACGCGCCCGTGACGAGTAGCAGGCGCGCCAGCACGGCGCGACCGCGCCCCAGCACTCCCGTGGCCGAAATGGCCGTGGCGAGCGTCGCCAAGCCGAGCAGCAGGTCGACCGGCCCGCGCGTGCGGAAGCCGACCAGGCGCCAGGCGAAGAGTTCGAAGGCGGCCACGCCGTGACGCAAACCCCGCTGCCCCGTCGCGCCCGGCTGCACCGTCGTCCCGTAGGCCAGCCACGCCCGCGTTTCGGCGAACGCATGGGTTAGGTCGTAGGCGATGATGGGCGCGAAGAGCAGTAGGGCGAGCCCGACGGACGCTAGGATCGTCCTCCTGGTGACGCGCACATGGCGCGTGATGAGGAGCGCGGCCACCCAGGCGATGGCAATTGGAACCATCAGCACGGCCGTCGGCTGCATCTGTACCACCGCAGCAAGGCTCCCGGCCAGGAGGATCAGATAGCGCCCGTGGCCCTGCGCCAGGGCGACCAACGCGTAGAGCGCCAGGACCACGAAGAACGGCGCGGTGTTGGGCCACAGGAAGCGCGACCAGTAGACGACGAGTTCCGAGGAGGCATAGAGCGCGGCGACACACAGGCCGGCCCAGGGTAACCCGACGCGCAGGCACAGGCGGTACAGCAGATAGACCGTGGCGACCTGGAAGAGCCCAATCATGGCCACGCCGACGGTCGGGTCGAGCCGCCCCAGCCACAGCGGCAGGGCCAGTACGTAGTAGAACAGCGGCCCGATGTGGGCCTGACCGACCGAGAGCGCGAGACCGCGCAGCGGCACATGATGGTCGACGAGCAGCCCGTGCATAACGTTGAGCTGGGTCGCCTGGTCGTCCGAGAAATACTGCCAGTCGTTGAGTCGATAGAATTGCAGGACAACGCTCAACAGCAGGATGGCCCCGAGCGCCGCCCCCCGTAACAGGGCCAGACGATCGCGCGGCCATGGCGGCCATGATGGTACGGACCACCGGCGCACGCTTTGCCTCGGTAGAGTATCCGCGCTCACTACCGCTAGAGCCCCCGTAGCGCGGAGGCGTGGGCGGTGAGCGCATGCCGCGTGTGGGCCGCCAGGTGGGGAGGGGCGTCGGCGAGCGCGTCGGCGAGGTCGCGCAGTTCGGCGGGCAGATCAATGTCGAACCAAGGGGCGATCGTGCCCGTGCGCAGGCCCAGCCGTGCGGCTTGGGCCTGCGTATCACGCAGGATCGTCGTGCCGTCGGGGTAGGTCGCGCCGAGGAGGAGTTCGTCGCAGGGCACGGTCGAGGCGATGAGGTAGTAGCCGCCGTCAGCCGTCGGGCCGAAGACGACGTCGTATGTCGCGAGCGCCGCGAAGGCGTCGGCGATGCGCGCGGGCGGCAGCGTCGGGCTGTCGGCGTTGATGAGGGCGACGGCTTTGTGGCCCCCTTCGAGGGCATGCGCGATGCCGAAGACCAAGCCATGCATCAGGCCCGGCTCGCGCTGCTCCACGATCGGCAGCCCGATATCCAGACGCGCGAGATCGGCGCCGTCGCCGGCGGGACAGAGCAGAGCCGCCGCGACGCCGGGGACGCGGCGCACCACGTCGACGGTGTCGCGCAGGAAATGGCGGTACAGATCGGCCGCGACCTCGGGGGCCAGCGCGCTCGTCAACCGTGTCTTGGCGTACCCTGGGCGCGGCGCCTTGGCCATGATGCCGACGAATGGCCGGCGCGTGTCGCTCTTTTCCGTCAAGGGCTTCTCCTCCGCCTGTATGGTAGCATGTGTAACGTGTGGGGCAGCCAGCGCGGTCCCACTATGTCAGCAAACGAACAGGACTATAATGGACGAACAGCAGGTAGCGGTGATCATCCCCGTCATCGACGAGGAGGGCGCGCTCCCGCATGTGCTCGCGGACCTGGGCCAGGCGCACCATGGCCCCATCTTTGTCGTGGACGGCGGCAGCCGCGACCGGACCGTCGCGGTCGCCGAGGAGCACGGCGCGACCGTCATCGTCGAGCGGCGGCGCGGCTACGGGCGAGCCTGTATGACGGGGGCGGAGCGGGCCATCGCCGAGGGCGCCGACATTGTCGTGTTCCTCGACGGCGACTATAGCGACGACCCGACCGAACTCCCGCGCCTGCTGGCGCCGCTCACGGACGGCACGGCCGACGTGGTGATCGGGGAGCGGGCGCCACGCTTGCGGCGGCGGGGGGCGATGGCGGGGCACCAGGCCGCCGGCAACCTGCTCGTCGCCCTGTTGCTGCGCCTCCTCTACGGCGTCGCCATCATCGACCCTGGGCCGTTCCGCGCCATGCGCGGCTCCGTCTTCGCGGCGCTCGGCCTGCGTGAGATGACGTATGGCTGGCCCGTCGAGGCGATCGCGCGGGCCGCCCGGCTTGGCTACCGCGTCCGCGCCGTGCCCGTTTCGTATCGCCCGCGCATCGGCACGTCGAAGATATCCGGGACTGTGTGCGGCAGTGTCCTCGCTGGTTATCGCATGCTGCGCGCCGTGTTTCGCTATCTGTAGCTGACGCCTGACGCCCAAATCATTGACTCCCAAATCACGCACGAATAACCGCCGTGCTGCAGGCGTTGCCGACCTTGGGCAGGTCCTCCGGGTTGGCCAGGGTGAACGGGATATCGATGGTATCGCCACGCACCACGGGGCAATAGTCGTCGGGCTGGTTGAGGTCTCCGCGTAGGGCGCGCCGGCTGGCGCAGCCCCCGCCGCACGTCTGCTCGTAGCGGCAGCCGCGGCAGGCGTCGGGGACAATGCGCGTCTGGGCGAACTGGGGCGTCTCGACGACGTCGCCGCCGAGCTTGCGCAGGTCGAGCAGCGTCAGCTTTTTCCCCGGCCAGTAGGGACACGGCGAGACCTGGCGGCGCGGGCTTACGCGGATGCTCGTCGTGCCGCAGGGGCTGCCGTGCGTCGTGTCCAGGCCCATGATGGCGTTCACCAGCGGCTCGCTGCAGGCCACGAGTTTGGTCGCGGCGAAGAGGCGGCGAAAACCTTCCCAGAATTGCTCGTAGGTCAGGGTAAATTCGTCCGTCGTCACGGCCTGATAGACGTTGACGCGGAACATCGCGCCGTATTCCCCCGCGACGGCGGCGATGGCGGCCAGCTTGTCCCAGTTGGGGCGCATCATGACGGCGATGACCGAGGTACGCACCCCCAGGTCGCGGCAGCGATCGAGGCAGCGTATCACGAGATCCCAGTTGCCTGCGCCGCGGAAGGCGTCCTGCTCCTCGCGGGTCGCATAGTCGAGCGAGAGTTCGACGGTGTGGAAATCGCGCAACTCCTCGTCGCTCATCTCCATCACGCTGTACCCATTCGAGGTCATGGCGAGCTTGACCCCCTGCGCGCGCAGGAGATCGACCATGGCGTGATAGTCCGGGTGCAGGGCGTTCTCGCCCGTGCCCAGGTTGACCGAACCGACGTCGACGCTCTCCAGGATGCTGGAGAGGTCGCGCATGGTCAGGCGCGGGTTGCCGAGGCCACGATAGCAGTGCGCGCAACTGAGGTTGCACTCGTTGGTCAGGCCGATGCCGAGGGCGTAGGACACGAGGTCTCCTTCTGGATTGTTGGCTGAGATATTGAAATATGCTAGGGCATGAAGAGTCCGAGGCGGCGCTAGGGCGCCCCGTCTCGATTCTCAGCGGCTTCCCCGCTATTCTCAGCGGCTTCCCCGCTATTGTACCCCAGCGTGCGTGAATAGACAGGGGTTTGGCGCTCCCCAAAGCGATTCTGTAATCTTCTTGTAACATTCCGGCGCCAACACGCGCCGCCATCCCTGGTATCCTAACGCTGTAGCGTCTAACGCCCATCCCCCCATGTCATGGTATTGGGGAATCGATATACGACGCATGTAAAACCGGAGAGCACGAGTCTTAATGCCGAAAGCCCGAACCCTGACGTGCGCCGCCGTCGGCGCGGCCGCCCTGACCCTTCTCGCCGTCGTCCCCGCGGGTATGAGCGCCGGCGCCGCGGCGCCGACGCGGCGCGCCGCCTTCCCCTCCGTCCTCAACGTGGCCCTGGTACCGAACCAGAACCAGCAGAAGGTGTTCGCGTCGGTCGGTCCGCTCGGGACCTATCTCAAGCGCGCTCTGGGCGTGAGGGTCAATCTGACGGTGCCCGCCAACTACGCCGCCGTGGTCCAGGGCATGGCCAGCGGCCACGTCGACGTCGCCTACTTCGGCGGCTTGACCTACGAGCAGGCCAAGAAATTCGTCCCCTGTGAACCGATCGTGACGGCGGCGCACGGCGGCGTCACGACGTACCACAGCCTCATCATCGTCCCGGCTAACAGCTCCTACCATCTCATCAGCGACCTGGCCGGTCAGAAGAAGATTACCTTCGCCTTTGGCGACCCCTCCTCGACCTCGGGCCACCTCTATCCGCTTGTGGGCCTGAACGACGCCGGCATCAATCCCGACAAGGATTTCGCCCACGTCCGCTTCACGGGCAACCACCAGGCGGCGGCGCTGGCCGTTGAGAACGGGGCGGCGCAGGCCGGCGCCGTCGAGGACGATATTCTGGCGCAGCTCGAGAAGCAGGGCGTCGTCGACGCGACGAAGATCCGCGTGATCTGGGAATCCGCGTCGATCCCCGGCTATCCCTGGGTGGCGCGCGAGGCGCTCGGCGCGACGACGATCCGCCGTATCACCACCGCCTTCCTGGGTATCCATGACGCGACGGTGTTCAAGGGTTTCCTCGGCGGCACGGCCACGGCCTTCGTCCCCGCGCGCGACTCAGGACTACGCCACCGTGCGCGCCTACGCCACGCGCACCGGTTTGGTCGGCGGCCAGTAGGCCGGCGGATAGTCGGATGGTAGCAGTGACGAGCGTATCGAAGGAGATAACGCGGCGCCAGTCGGGGGAGGTCGTGTTCGCGCGGGTGGGTAAAGTCTACCGGCGCGGTCACGTCGCGGCGCTGCAAGATGTCTCCTTCACGATCGCGGCGGGCGAGGCCGTGGCTTTTATCGGTCCGAGTGGGGCCGGCAAGACGACGATGCTGCGCCTGCTCAACCGCTTCCTATTGCCGGATACAGGGCGCGTCTCGATCGGAGGGCGTGACCTCGCCACTCTCTCGGGGCGCGACACGCGGGCGCTGCGCCGCGATACGGGCGCCATCTATCAGCAGCACAACCTGGTGACCCAACTGCGCGTCCTGCATAATGTGCTAGCGGGCCGACTCGGCTCCTGGTCGACGCTCGGCTCGCTCGGCAGCTTGGTGGCGCCGACGGCCCCGCGGCGCGACACGGCGCGACAAGCGCTGGCCGCCGTGGGATTGGAAGGGCAGATCGATGCGATCACAGCGGACTTGAGCGGTGGTCAGCAGCAGCGCGTGGCCATCGCGCGCGTGCTCGTCCAGGACCCCACATTCATCCTGGCCGATGAACCGGTCGCTTCGCTCGACCCGCGGACGGCGTCCAATGTCCTCGAAACGCTCCTGCGCGTGCAGCGGCAGGGGGGCAAAACTCTCCTGGTGAGCATCCATAACGTCGATCTGGTGCGCCGCCACTTCTCGCGTGTCATCGGCCTGACCGATGGGCGCACGGTATTCGACGGGCGCCCGGACGATCTCAACGAAACGATTCTGGCCACGATCTACGGCGCCCAGCGCGCCGAGGCCGTCGAGGGATAGGAGGACGACCATGGACGAGACGGAGTTGGTCCACGCCAGCGTGGCCTCGGTCGTACGCGCGGGACGTCGTCCCACCCCCGGACGCTGGCGCTTCCTGCTCGTCGTCCCGCTGCTCATCGCGGTCAAGTGGAGCATCGACGGCACGGGATTCGACGTCGGGCAACTCGTGACAGGCAGCCAGACCGACTACGTGCGCAAGTTTACGGGCCTCCTGCTCCATCCCAACCTCTCGCCCGACTTCCTCAGCGCGTGCCTGGTGGGTGTGCTGCAAACGCTACAGATAGCGATCCTTGGCATCGTCTTCGGCGCCATCATGGCCTTCCCGCTGGCCATTCTGGCGACGCGGGGGCTGCTCGGCGGGGGCGGGGAGAGCACAGGATGGCGACATGGCCTGAGCGGACGTGTCCTCTACGTCGGAGCGCGCACCATCCTCAGCTTCTGGCGCGCCATGCCCGCGCTCATCTGGGCGCTTTTTTTCATCGCCATCGTGGGGTTGGGCGCTTTCCCCGCCGTATTGGCACTCTCCATCCACAGCGCGGGCCTATTGGGCAAGCTCTATGCCGAGGTGATGGAGGCGGTCGACCAGCGCCCGATTGAGGCGTTGCGCGCCACGGGAGCCGGGCGTCTGCAAGTGCTCTGCTACGCCGTCATCCCGCAGTCGTGGTCGGCCTTCATCTCGCTGACCCTCTATCAGAGCGAGTGCAACATCCGCGACTCCACGATCGTCGGGGTCGTTGGCGCGGTCGGCATCGGCTACTCGCTGTACGAGAACGTGCAGCAGTTCAACTACCACGAGGTCTCGACACTCATCGCCGTGACCTTCTTGATGGTCGTGGTCGTCGACAACCTCAGCGCGCTGCTGCGGCGCACCTTGGTGGCGTAGGGCTATGCCGGACGACACCGATACTTCCCATGGCCTGCGCCGCTGGCGCCGCATCGGGTCGCGCGAGGTCTATCGTAGCCCCTGGGTGGGGGTGCGCGAGGACAGCATCGTGTTTCCAAACGGACGGGAGAGCACCTACAGCGTGTTCGAGTTGGGCCGCTGCGTCGGCGTCCTGCCCCTACGCGACGACGGCCGCGTCGCGCTGGTGCGGCAGTACCGCTACGTCGGGGACGCGTTCCCGTGGGAGATGCCCACCGGCAACATCGGCGCCGACGAATCGCCCGAGGAGGCCGCCAATCGCGAACTAGCGGAGGAGGCCGGGTATCGTGCGGGGCGCCTGGAGCCTCTGGGCCACTTCCGCACGAGCAAGGCGCACTGCGATGAGATCGCCTATCTGTTCGCGGGGAGCGCGCTCACGCCGGCCCTGGCCGCGCCCGACGAGACCGAGGAGATTGAGCGCGGTCTATTCTCCTTCGACGAGGCGCTGGCGATGGTGCGCGACGGACGCATCGTGGACAGCATGACCATCATCGCGGTCCTGCGCGTCGCCCTGGGACGATAGCGGCGCGACCGCGATACGGCAGACATACCGATCAACGAACGATACTAGCATAGGACGACACACAAAGGAGGCATCCATGGACGAGTCCATCAGACTGACCAATCTCGCGCGCTGCGCCGGTTGAGCCAGCAAGGTCAGCCCGACTGACCTGGCGTACGTGTTACGCCACTTGCCCGCGCCCACCGACCCCAACCTGCTCGTTGGCACGAACACCGCCGACGACGCGGGCGTGTACCGCCTGTCCGCTGAGACCGCCCTCGTGCAGACGGTCGACTTCTTTACGCCCGTCGTGGACGAGCCGTACTGGTTCGGCGCCATCGCCGCAGCCAACGCGCTCTCCGACGTCTACGCCATGGGCGGCCGTCCGCTGACCGCGCTCAATATCGTCGGGTTCCCCGTCGGCACGCTTCCGCTCGACGTGCTGGCCGAGATCCTGCGCGGCGGGAGCGACAAAGTGCGCGAGGCGGGCGTCACGCTCGTCGGCGGCCACACTGTGGATGACACGGAGCCCAAGTACGGGCTCTCCGTGACCGGACTCATCCACCCCGACAAGATCTTCACCAACGCCGGCGCGCGCGACGGCGACCTGCTGGTACTCACCAAACCCTTGGGCTCGGGCATCGCCGCGACGGCGATCAAGCAAGACAAAGCATCCCCCCGTCTGAAAGAGGCGGCGATCGCGTTGATGGCGACGTTGAACCGCGACGCGGCGGAGGCAATGATCGCGTCGACCGCGCACGCCGCTACGGACATCACGGGGTTCGGGCTGCTAGGCCACCTCGCCGAGATGGCCGCGGGCAGCGCGCTGGCGGCCACGGTGTCGGCGGGGGCGGTTCCCGTGCTATCCGGTGTCGTGGAGTTGGCGGAGCAGGGCGTCGTGCCGGGCGGCACGCGGCGCAACATGGCGTCGCTGGGTGAGCGGCTCGTCTTCGATCCAGCGGTTCCTGAGGCCCTGCGTCTCGTTCTGGGCGACGCGCAGACAAGCGGCGGCCTGCTCATCGCCATCGATCCCACCGCGTGCCCCGCCTTGCTCGAAGGCTTGCGGCAGCGCGGCGCGGTCGGGGCCGTGATCGGCCGGCTGTCCAAGGGAGTGGAAGGGGCGATCACCGTCGAGCCCTAACGCCGCCCTACACGATTCCCGCCGCGCCGATGATGAGGGCCGGCACATCGACCTGTCCGTCGTGCTCGTACGCACGGAGCCGCGTGGTGATCGCGGCGGCGATCCTGTCCCGCTCGGCCGGCGTCAGCGACGCGAGCAGTGTCGTAGCGGACGCCGACATCTCGCGGCGGCCCTGCCAGGCGCTATCGACCGAGCCGGGCCAGGTGAGGGTCACCTGGCGCGCCTCCTCGTCGACGTCTCCGAAACCCGCGGCGACGAGGGCGCACCGCAGGGACCCGGCTTCAGCGAAGGTGAAGGGTCCGGGACCGCGCGTCGCCGCGGGCGCTGGAGCGGGATAAGGCGCCAGGACCTCGTCGACGAGGGTGAAGTACGGGTTTCGATCGCGCGGTCCCCAGACGACAAAGGCGGCGCGGCCACCCGGCCTGAGGACGCGCCGGATCTCCTCAAGGGCCCGGTGGTAGTCGGGCACATGGGCGACCCCGAAGCGACAGGTGACCACATCGAACGAGGCTGACGCGAACGGGAGGTTTTGAGCGTCGGCGGCCTCGAAGGACATGTTCGTGAGCCCTTGCGCCACGGCCTGCTCTTGGGCCGTGGCCAGCATCGCGGGCGCGATGTCGGTGGCGACGACATGTCCGCCCGGCCCCACCAGATGCGCGAGCGTCAGCGCCGGTTCGCCCGGTCCACTGGCGAGGTCGAGCACATGCGCGCCTGGAACGACGCGCCCGATCGCCACGAGAAGCTCCGTCGCCGCGCGCGTCTGTATCGCCCACGGCGTGGCCCACCGACGCCAAGCCGCCGCGCGATCCGTCCACTCGTGGTTGGTGGCGCTATCGGTAGGCCAGTCGTCGGATAGATAGGTGGTCATTGTCATCCTTGCACGAGTGGAGTGCGGAGCACTGTCCACGTTGTTCAACTAACGCGTGTGCGGTGTCTCCGTCTGCCGGGACGGCCGCGTAAGACCGATGGAAGTATCGCCCGTACATGATTTGGGCGCAACGCGCGTGAGCTATGCGCCAGGGCAATCGCATTTAAATTATAGCATAATTATGGCATTGGGAGGCCCAAACCAAGCAATTAGTGCGACATAAATTCCTTATGCATTGCGTTTCTGTTACAGGTAGAATTACGGTTGCGGGTTCGTATGGGCCAATTGCGAGATGTTCGGCCGGATGAGCTGCATCATTCCCATTTATTACGGAAAATTGTGGCGCTAAAGCGAATTTAAATGCGATTGCCCTAAGCTATGCGCGCCGCGCGTCGATCCTGTCATGGTGTCATTGTGCCTGGCGAGACCTGTCCTCGATGGGTTGGAGCATTGACGCTAGACAGGCGCTCTACGGCTGATCGAGAGCGCCCCGTACGTGGAGACCAGGTACGGGACGACATAGGTCAGCGGGGTTTTCCAGAGCAGGTCCGGGGTCAGGTGATGGGCGAGCAGGGCGTCGCCGTGATTGATGACGGTCAGCATCGTTCCCACGACGGCCGCTGTCTGGAGCGCCTTGCGGATGATCGGCCGATGGCGCACGGCGCAGCGCGTGCAGGAGAGCGCCAGCCCGACCGGCGGATGCGTCAGGACTCGGAACGCAAGGGGACCGTTACGCGCGTCCGCCCGCAGTATGACCCCTCTGCTCTTGCCTACGCCGCCTGCAGCAGCGCGCACACCTCGCCCCATCGCTCCTGGAACAGATGGCGCTGATCGGCCAGGGACACCGTCTCATTCAGGCGCTGGCGGGAGCGGAGATGGTCGCGCCGTTCGTCGTGGGCCGTGCAGAAGCGGGCGGCTGCCTCGAACGAGCCGAAGCCGCGCAGGGGATAGTACCGCTGTTTGACGCCCCGGTGGTCCTGCTCGATGCGATTGTTCATGTAGCGACTGGTCCGGTGGCGCACCTGCGGACCCAGGGTCTCACGAATAGCGCGCGGGTAGGCGTCGTGCCCGTCCGTCGTCACCTTCTCCGGCGCGTGGCCCACCACCGCACGAGCACGCCTGAAGAACCGCTTGGCCGCGTCCATGTCGCGTGTCTCACTCAGCATCGAGTCGACCAGGTGGCCGTCCGCGTCGATGGTCCGCTACAGGTAGCACCAGCGCCCATCTACCGTCACATACGTCTCGTCGGCGTGCCACCGCACACCTGCTTTACCGCGCCGCTTGGCGCGCAAGCGCTCCGTCAGCAGCGGGGCGAAGCGCTCCTCCCACTCCCGCACGGTCTCGTACGTGAACGTGAAGCCGCGCGTGAGGAACATCTCCGCCAGGTCGCGCAGGTTCAGTTTGTAGCGCAAGCGCCAGAGGACCACGAGCAGGGCGATGTCGGTCGGCACCTGCAGATGGTTGAACGGCGTGCCGCTCCGCTCGTTGAAGGTGCGCCAGCAGGGCCGACAGCGGAACACGCGATATCCCAACGCTGTCGTTCGCCCCATCTCCTGTGTCGCGTCCCCCTGGCCGTATGGGCAGGCCATCGTCCCCTCCTCAACGCACCGCTATAAAAGGAGTAGGTTACCCCACCTGTTGGCTCCCCGCCACCAGTAATTCTGAGTCCTGACGCAACCCATCGCCAAGGTTCCTTCGTCCAACTCCGGCCCCGTCATTCTCGTCGGGGTCGGCTCGGCCGGTGTCCGCGCGCTCGCCCGGTGCGCCCACTACCTGTTCGCGACCGGCGCCAATACGGACCTGCTGTGCGCCGTCGCGCTCGACCTTGCCGAGGCCCAACGCGGCGGCTTGCGCGCCGCCCTCGCGAAGGGGGCACTCAAACCGATGCGCCAGAAGTTCGTCATCCCCGATGGGGGCGTCGATGGCTACGGGGACGGTTTCGGCGGCGACTATACTGACGCCTGCGCCACCGAGAACCTCTGGCGACCGTTGGTCGAGCGCGCCATCCAGGAAGCCGCCTGGCGCGCCAAGGGCTGCCATGGACCGGGCCGACTCCGCATGCTGTGAAAGGGGATAAGCCCGCGCTATGACATGGAAGGATGATGCTATGGAGAACGCAGACACTCGCGCTGATGCCGATGGCGCGGCGGCGACCCACGGAACGGCAACCGTGTCCTGGGTCGCCACGCCCCACGCTCCCCCAGCGCGCCGGGCACTGGGCATCCTGGGCGCGGGCGCGCCGTTCTATGCCGGACTCGTCGTCGCGGCCTGCGCGGCGCCGACCGATGCCGTGGCCGCGACGATGGCGCTGGCGCTCGTCCTCATCGTCGCGATCTGGTTGTGGCGCCCGCGCGCACTCTACATCATGGCGCCCCACGCCGCCTACACCCTCACGTATAACCGCATGGGCGACTTGCGCTACGCGGCCGGGGCGGGATGGCACGCCGCGCCTCTCCTGTGGCGCAAGGCGCCGGAAACGGTCCCCCTCGCCTATGCGGAGCGGCTGCTGGCACGCGGCGGCCGCCGCGCGACCGTGGTCGCGCTGGCCGAGGTGATGATCCAGCGCGCGGACGAAGCGACCGAATATGACCAGGGCGCGGCCCTGGACGCCTTTGCACGCCGTGGCCTGACCGTTGGTTCCCTCGTTTTCTACGATCGGCAGGATGCAGTGCCGTGCTTGCGCTTCGATCGCTTGCGCGACCCGACCGACGCCCAGGCAACAGGGATCATGCTGATCAGCCGCGCGCCAAGTCGCTGAGGGCCGATCACAACCAGAATAGCACGATGACACGGAGGTTTTTATCATGGGTATCATCACGCGCGCGACCTTCCTTGAGGAGGGCGCCCCCCCTTTTGAGGGTAGGTTAGCCACAAAGCCATAGTGAAGGAGGAGACGAGACAGATAGCTTTTGTATGATGGAAGGTGCTGAAACTACCATCACAGGAGGACCATCATGTCTCGTCAAGGGGGAGTATCACAATGGATCGCGGAGGTGTCAAGCCGCTTCGGAGTGTTAACACCGGCGCAGGCGCGGGTCTTGGCCTATTGGAGCTATGGGCTGGTGCTGACACAGTCGTGCGGCTTGACGACGGTGGCGGTGTTCCTGAGCACGTTGCTGGGGACCCGGTATGACGCCCAGCGCCAACAATTGCGCGAATGGTGCTATGATGCGGCGGATCAACGCGGCAACGGGCGACGGGAGGTCGATGTGAGCGTCTGCTTCGCGCCGCTGCTGGGCTGGGTGCTGGCCCTGTGGCCACCGGGGGAGCGCCGCCTGGCCCTGGCGCTGGACGCGACCACGCTAGGCCAGCGCTTCACGGTACTGGCGATCAGCGTGGTCTACCGCGGCTGCGCCATCCCGGTGGCCTGGCATGTCGTGCCCGCCACGGCGAAAGGAAAATGGCGGCCGCATGGGGAGCGTCTGCTCAGGCAGGTGGGAGCTGAGGTGCCGGAGGACTGGCTGGTCATTGTGTTGGCCGACCGCGGCTTGTATGCGCGCTGGCTGTTCCAAGCGATTGTGGCGCAACACGGGCATCCCTTCCTGCGCATCAACCAGCAGGGGCAGTATCGTCCAACGGGGCAGACGCGCTTCCGGCCGCTGGCGACGGTGGTCTGTCGCGGGACCGACGGGTGGAAGGGCGCGGTGGACTGTTTCGCGAGTTCCTCCTGCCGCCTCACCTGCACCTTACTCGCCCAGTGGACGGAACCGCACACCGATCCGTGGCTGATCCTGACTGATCTGCCCCCGGCAGGCGCCGAGGCCGCGTGGTATGGTTTACGCGCGTGGATTGAGTGTGGGTTTAAGGATTGTAAGCGGGGCGGCTGGGATTGGCAGCAGACCAAGATGACCCGCCCGGAGCGCGCCAGTCGGCTCTGGTTGGCGATGGCGGTCGCCACCTTGTGGACCGTGAGCGTCGGCGGGGCCGTCGAGGCCGCCGAGGATGGTGTCGCCATCACCCTGGACGCCTTGACGCCCGCCCTGTGCGTCCCGCTGCCGGTGACGCCGACCCGGCGCTCACGTCCGCGCCTCTTGAGTTGTTTCCGACGCGGTGTCATCCACATCTGCGCCACCCTGCTCGCGGGGCGTCCGCTGCCACGCGGCTACTTCATCCCCTTGCCTTGGCCCGCGACCTTCCCAACCGCCTCACCCGCCTCACCCGCCTCTGCCCGGCAGGTAGCATAATGGCAGTATGGCTAACCTACCCTCAAAAGCCCCCTCCCCCCCGGACGCGAGCAACTGCTCGCCTTTTTCCGCAAACATGAGGCGTACGCCTTCACTGTAGCTGATCTCCTGGAGCGGGCGGGAGGTTCTCCCCGCACATGGCCGTCCCCAACGGAGAATGCGGGCGCCTGCGTCCTTGCCGCCCTTGGTCTGGCCTCGGCCCAGGCCGAACTGATCCGTGCGCTCGATGATTTGCAGTGCGCGGGATTGATCCAGGCCCGCGCCCTGGACGCTGAGGGAGTCCCAACCGTGTACTTCGGCCTGCCCCCCCAGGACCATGGGGAGAGGCGGTAATCATGTCATTCGCCATGATACGGCCCGTCTCGGTGCGCGACGTGCGGGCCGCCGCGACGCTCACGATCGCGACAGCCGCCGGTGCTTGGGTGTCGCAACTCAGCCCCAATCCGGTCCTGTCCGCCGTCCTGACTTTAGGGGCCCAGGGAATCGCCTCCTATGTCCTGCGTGTGGGCGAGCGCAAGGTGCTGCGCGGATGGGAGCGACGTCATCCGGCCCAGCGGCATCACACCTACCCTCGTCCGATGCCCGGACACCGCTCCCGCCTGGGACGTCCCGCGTCCCGCGTCGAACTCGCCCCCGGCCGTCGTCGCACCATCATTGGGGGCGCCTGGGGCTCACCCGACGGGAACGCCCAGTTGCGCGCGCACCTGGGGCCGACGCCGTCAGCCGCAGTGGCGCGCCGCCCCCGGCCGTCGCGGGCCATGACCTTTTGACGGCTAGCTGCTGGCGGTAGAGGTCGCGTTGCCATGGCCGACTGAAAAGAGAGGAGACGACACATGAGCCACGAGCCGATCACCTCCCGTGTCATCGCGGGACAGCAGATCCGACCTTTTCCACCGGACCCGTCAAATCCGACGCCCGGCCCCGATCCAGTCGTGCTGATCCCCGGCGCGGTCGGCCCCCACCCGCAGGATCGCCGCTCGCTACGCTTCAGCCAGCGCGATCTCAGCACGAATATCCTCGTCTCGGGTGCGATCGGGGCCGGCAAGACAACCCTTTTGCTGCACCTGGCTGCGCAGGTGCGACGCCGTCTCGGCCCCGATGACGGCCTGCTCATCTTCGACTCCAAAGGCGACTTCCTCGCGCATCTGCACCGGCCGGGCGACGTGGTCATCGCGCCGCGCGCCGGGTCGCCCTTCCTGGATCGATGGAACGTCTTCGAGGAACTGGTGGACGAGGGCGATGCGGCAGAGATCAGCGCCCTGCTTTTCGCCGACCGCGTGGCCCACTCGACGCAAAGCTTCTTTCCCCGCGCGGCCGCACAGATTTTCGAGGGCGTCCTGCTCCACCTGCACCGGCGGAACCGGCCTGCCGACCGGCACAACGCGCTGCTGCGGGAGACCTGGGACGCGGCGGACAGCCCCGAACGCATCGCCGCCAACCTCAGCGAGCACGCCGACCTGCGCGCGCTAACCGCCTACCTCGCCCGTCCGGACACGGAGATGGCCCTGGGCATCTATGCGGAAGCCCAGCAGGTCGTGCGCGCTCTCTTCGTCGATGCGTTCGCCGACCCAGGAACAATCGGCGTCCGCGCCTTCGCGCGTCAGCCGCGCGGGCGCGCCCTGTTCGTCGTCCACGACGTCGCGCGCGGCGAGACGTTAAGCCCTGGCTATCAGATCATGTTCGACATGGCTTTGAAAGAGATTTTGTCACGGAGCCGCCCGCGTGGACATCTCTATATCATCGCCGACGAGGCCGCCCTCCTCCCGCGCCTGCGCCTGCTCGCCAGCGGGCTCAATTTCGGCCGGTCGCTGGGCCTTTCCATCATTTGGGCCGTGCAAAGCGTCAGCCAGATCCTGGCCGGCTACGAGACGCACACCGCCCACAGCATCCTGGCAGGGTTCGGGACGCAGGTGGTTTTCCGGCTCAACGACGCGGCGACACGCGACCATGTGCAACGCCTGCTCGGCCGCAATTTGACTATGTTCACGGTCCCGACGTGGGCCAACGACAACAGCGTCGTCCACCATGTCCTGGAGCGCCCCGTCCTCGACGACGCCTTCATAGCCACTTTGCCCACGGGGCGCGCCCTCGTGCTGCGCCCGCCGGACGCGCCCGCGTGGCTTCAGCTCGACCCGTTTGGTGAACGGTAATGCGATCGGCCACGTTGGGGCAGGGCACGACCTTGCGTCCTATGACGAAAGGAGGACACCATGAAAGAACGGCGTGTCCGCTTCAAGCAGTGCGGCGAACGCTTCACCATCATCCGCGTGGAGCGGGAGCGCACCTCGGCGTACTGCGACCTCTGCCGTGAGGAACGCAAACGGGAGCAGGCCCGCGACCGGATGCGCCTCATGCGTGCCCGCTTGACAAACCACGTACATCGGTGTCCGGCCCCTATCATGGCCAGGGGCTTGCCGGTCGCGGCGATCCGGGCGCGTTTTCATGAGGAGATCGACCGCGCCGCCGGCTCGTCAGCGTCCGGAAAGATCAGCGCGACCCATCGACGCGTCGTCCGCCCGTAGGGGGCGACGCTTCCACCTTGCCCGCTCCCCGTCAGTATGTAACTTAATAGATCATTAAGTTACATACTGACGGGGAGGGGTGTAGACTACAGGGCATGAAGACACCCCCATCCCGCCCTCCATCAGGATCTCTCGCAGGACTCACCGCGTACCCGACCCTCACCGACGCCCTCGGGCGTTTCCTGGGTGAGATCGAGGGGCACGCCAAGACGCGCGCCGCCTACGGCCACAGCCTACATCTATTCCTCCTCTTTCTGCGCGAGCGGGATGGTCTGGACCCGGACACGGCCACGACGGACCAGATCGCTGGCGACGATACGCTGGCGCGGTTCTATGGCTGGCTGCGCGGGCGCGGCCGCGGCGCTGACGGCACGGACTACGCGCCGCGCTCGCTCGCGCTCTATACGGCCGCCGTGTCCGCGCTCTGTACCGACCTCTACCTCCACAACGCCTTGCCCGCGATCGACCTGGTGCGCCTGCGCACGCTGCTGCGGCGCCGCCTGGCCGACGCGGGGGCGCCCCCGGAAGTCGATCCATCGACCGCGATCCCCGCGCTTGCCGCGCACGCCGAGGCGCGCTGCACAGACAGCGCTGGCGGACCTGGCCGAACGAGCGCCTCTAACAAGCTGATCGTGTTGCGCGACCGCGCCCTGGTCCACCTGCTGGACGCGACCGGCGTGCGCGTCTCGGAGGCCCTCGCGCTGCGCCGTGCCCAGGTGGCGCACGGACAGGATGAGGCGCGCATCGTCGGCAAGGGCGGGCGGCCGCGCACGATCTACTTCCCGGCCTCACTGCGCGCGGCCATGGCCGCCTACCTGGCCGTTCGGCGCGACGACAACCCGTACCTCTATGTATCGCACGGGCGCGTCCCCGCGCGACACCGTGAGGGCGCGCGTCCCCGCCACGCGGCGCTCACTCCGGTCCACGCCTGGCGCATCGTCAACGGCCTGGCGCTAGAGTGCGGCGCGCCCGAGATCCATCCGCACATGTTTCGTCACTACCGCGCCAGTCGCTGGCTGACGGACGGCCTGCCGCTGGAGATGGTCCAGGAGTTGCTCGGACACGCCTCGATCACGATGACACGCGCCGTCTGTCAACGCCAGTGAGATTTGACCCAGCAATCGCCAATTTCGCTTGACCCTCATTAGGTCAGATGGCAAAGGCCTCGATCAACATCTACCAGAGATGAGGGCGCACGTTAGGAACGAGCTACTTGAAAAAGATGGGTCAAGCCAAATTGGCGCAAATGGGTCAATTCTACGTCGCCGTGTACACCGTCTACGCGCGCTATCTCGGATCGGCCGTCCGGGATGCGTTTTTCGCTCAGGCCAAGCGGGCGGAGCGGGTCGAGGCGCGCCACCTTGACAATCTTGACAATCCTGACACTATGCGCTACGATAGGGACAACGACGCCCCGCGTGACCATGCAGGGGCGGGAGGTGGCAGGGATGAGCAAGGATAGTGGGACAACGCTGATAGCGGATCGTCAGGCCGGTAAAAGTAGCAAGAGTACCAAGCTCGGCAGGGGCAGTAAGATCCGCAAGACCGGCAAGACCAACACGGCCGATCGGGTCGTCGTCATAGATGCTGTGAGCCGGTTACATCGCACGGAGATAGCCGGCATCGCGGCTGTGGTTCGCGAGACAGCATCCCTCTCTCAGCCAACATCTTCCCCTCGTGATGTGGCGACCACGGAGACAGAGACAGAGACAGGGCATGCGGTCGTTGGGGTAGAAGCGGGCGATGAGCGATTGAAGCGCTTGCTGGGTCCCCGGCCCTCGAAGGATCGCCGTCTCACGAATGAGGTCATCACCACCATGCGCGGGTTCGAGCGCAGGCGGCAATTGTTGCAGGACAGCTTGACCGCGACACAGGTGGCGACGGCATTGGGGGTCTCGCGTGAGACGGTCTATGGGCGCGCCGAGCGGGGGCAGCTTTTGGCCGCTAGCGAGGGGGGGCAGTTGCGTTTCCCGCGCTGGCAGTTCGACCCCACATCTGATACGGGATTGCTTGCAGGATTACCGACCATTGTGAAAGCGTTGGGGGATCGTCCGCAGCTCGCAAAGATTGCGTGGTTGACATCTTCTCGATCATCCCTTGAAGACACGCCGCTCCACCTCATCGCCACGGGCAAAACCGAGGCCGTCCTTGGCTCCGCGGAGCGTTTCGCCCGAGGCGAATAACCGCGATAGATCACGACCGACCATACAACGCGATAGGTCACGTTCGTAGGTCCATGAACAGGAGGAGTAGCATCCGTGCGACCACGCTATGGCGACGCGCCTGCAAAGAGTTGCCGTATGCCTCATGGTCGTACACATGTTTAGTCCTCCCCCTGGCGGTGCTGTTCGCCCCCAGTTCTATACCGTCCCAAGCGGACAGCCCCTCTATCGGGTGTCTCGCCATGCAACTTTTCGTCACTTCGGACCACTCGATTTTCGCTTCGACCACCTGTGCTGGCTACCGTCGTCATCCAGTTGAAAGGCAGCCACGGATGATGACGGTAGCCAGCACAGGACAATCTTCGCTACGCGGTCACCGGAGTGCCGCGGCTGTCACCGCGTCCTCACCACCCCC
>JAABUM010001808.1_pt1 | contig 30630 bp, 56 predicted proteins | sample 5559161 | NCBI WGS metagenome assembly JAABUM01 (sample SAMN10711868, study PRJNA513369) | rock metagenome | isolation source: Antarctica rocks | place: Antarctica: Victoria Land, Siegfried Peak nord
GCCCACTACATAACTGCTGCAGTTCCAGTTATGTAGTGGGCTCTAAAGGCACTCCAGGATAGGCAGTTTAAACCAGAATTCTTCGCCACCTGGGCGAAGATGCGTATGTGACTCAGCACGCGAATTTTTGCAAAGCGATCAATTTCGGGTCTGCTCGGGAGCCGCTTGTGTGTTCGTTGCAACTTGCTTCTTCACTTGCTTCTTCACATAATTGTCGCTGCTGACATTGCGCATAAGACCATCTCTACCGACTCACACTGTCGAACGATTCGTGCTGTTGATCGTGGTGACGTCCGCGTCGCGAAGTTGACTCGGTCTTCAGCAAAGGTGAATCTGGGTTGCACAGTCGAGTCGCAGCTCGTAGCGTGTCAGCGCCATGGCCCCCACGGCAAAATCAACGCCAGGATCAGCACCAGGGTCAGCAACACCCGCAGCGAAGACAGCAGCTAGTAGCGCGGCCAGCACCAAAGGCAAGCCACCCAAGAGCGCCAGCAGCATCGACAGCCGCGCCTCAGATCAGGAGGCAGAAATGCTGCAGCAGTTCCTAGAGCTAGCAGCACAGCTGAAAGCTGCCAAGGGCGCCAGCGGCGTCCCGGTGCTCACCCACCCTACTGTCAATGCTGCTGCTGCTGCCGCCGCCGCTGCTGCTGCTGCTGCCGCCGCCGCTGCTGCCGCTGCTGCTGCTACTGCTGTTGTCGCCGCTGTCGCCGCTGCCGTTGCTGCCGCTGCTGTCGCTGCTGCTAACATTGCCTTCCTCTTGCACTGTAGGCAGTGAGAAACATTGCAGACTACCATGCTGAGAAACGGTGATTCACCTCCCAGATGGCACTGGCGCGGTGGCATCGGCTCAAGGGTCCGCAGCTCGGCATTGGGGACGAACTGCGCCACACATGCCACACTGCGCTGCCGCTGAAGCGCAACAGGCGCTTCAAGCCTACGCTTCCAACACCCGAGGTGAATTTGCAAATCCCACAAGTCTGACTCTCTGGTGATGTGCATACTCACGAAATCTGGCTCTATTCTAGACATCGCCGACTGCAAGGGACTGTTGCACACGCAGAACTCTGCGGACCTCTCGGACGAGTTCGTCAGGCTTGTGGCCTGGGCACTGACGACAGCGGAGGCGACATTCTGTGAGCCGGACGGCCGAGCCGAGCGCGACCTGTACCCCCGCATCTTCTTTCTCCTCTTCGAGATCCTGTCGGTCGCCCGCGGCTGCGGCTTTGACGGCACGGTGAAGACCCGTTCGCTGGTGCGCGCCTAGGCATGCGTGTGAATCGCTCTGTGCATATGGGCATGCTTCATACCTGCTGTGGACAGCTGTGTACAGCAATCAATCATGCAGCTCTATTGAAACTGCCAGCTGGGGCCATTTTAGGGTTGAAACCCAAATGTCTCATCGTTGCCGTGCTCAGGCGGACATGGAGGAGTCCATCAGTCGGGCATCATCTCCACCAGCTGCACCAGAGCAGGTGCAATATGGCATCATGATCACTATGATTTCAGTGCATGAGCGTCTGGACGCTGTGCCATCCTGGACACCAAAGCTCTGCTTGACGTTTTTCCAGGTCAAACTTCAGGCTTCTCTGCCTGGGTCTTGTATCTGCCTAGCTCGGCCCAGACGGCAGACTGTGAGCTGGGGCGGCGGCCGCCAATGTCATCCAGCCCGCTGAGCAGCTGCGTCAGGCAGGTGCTAATGCTGCTCAGCTGGTGCGGCAGCGCTGCAGCGTCAAACAGCCCCTCCAGCTTGTGGCCGCTGCCGATGGCCTCCGCCTCGTCCACGTCGTCATCCTGCACCACTCAATCCAGGCAAATGACATTAGCAGCGGGCGACACTGCAGCAGGCGGCAGCACTGTGCGATGCAGCCATGGCACCCCGCAGGGAAATCGAGGTCGCCTCGCAGAGCACCTGGTCTTCACTCCGCGAGCTGCTGGACGAGGTTCCGCTTGCGGAGGTCGAGCATGCGCTCAAGGGCTCCGGTCTCAGCGGTGAGCATGATTGACCCGGCTTGCCTCTACGCAAACCGTGCCTTGCGCCGCGATCTGCTGGAGCATGCGCACAAGACATGTGTTCACGTCTGGCATGTTTGTCGCGGAATTTGGGCGCAGCAAACATTGTGATTGTTGTGCACCTCGCCCAAATGGCTCTGGTTCGCTTATGTTGAGCGGTCTTGTGCAGGGCCTGTGGAGGTCGTAACGCGACTGGATGAGCTGGTGAAGCTGGTCGTCGAGGTAAAGGCACTGAGCGACAAGTGGTCAGTGCTACAGCTCGCGGCTGAGGTGGAGGCCGGTGCTCACAGCAACCACCGCAAGGATCCCAATAGCGGCACCCAGCGGGTAATGCCTTTTTTGAGCGCCCGCATGTATCTTGAGCTGCGAGCTGCTCGCCTTGTGCATCATTCTTGGTCATCAACACTCTAGCAGCACACAGCACCTTGCATTGCACATGCTTGGCACTCCCCCAACCTGTGGACTCCACAGATCCGCAATGCAACTTGCTGATATGCGATCGAGCTACAACTGTGTATGTCAAGCCATCACGGTCTGCCGTCTTGGTATGCAGGTTGTGGGCGCTCTGATCGACCACACCACAATCATGTTCCTGGAGCTGGAAGCGGAGTACGACAACAACTCGCAGCTGATCCGCGGCCGCTACCGCTCCTCCGGCTTCCTGCACTGGCTCAACGGCGCCGGGCCGGACTTCAACGTCGCGGCAAGCCAGCTGTCCGGGACGCGTGCTGCGATGCAGCACCTGCTCCAGGTCAGTTTCTCACCTCCTCATCTCTCCTTGGCAAGATTGGACACCCTCCTGGCGTGGCTCCATGACGCAGGCCTCAGTTCCTCACGCTCCACCTGTGACGTGGCTCCATGACGAATATCTCAGTTCCGCAGGAGGATAACACTGCTCCTAAAGGAGCAGTGTTGAGGTACGTTCGTGATGAGTGTCAAGTGTCAAGTGTTAGGATGGGGAGCAGTGTTAAGGTATGTTCGTGACACACCTGTTGGCGCGGCTGCTCTTCACATCAAGCCAGCTTGAAGACAAAACCGTGTGTCTGGGTTTCCGCTCTGAATGCCGGTTGATGTCATCTGCAGGTGATGCTGATGGACGTGGTGCCGGCCGGCACCCTGAATACAGGGGAGGATCTGGCAGCGTTCCGCTCCAAGGACCAGCGGGAGCTGCAGAAGACGGCCGACAGCCGGGCCTCACAGTAAGAGCATGCCTGCTATCTTGTCATGACTGCACTGCAGACACTCCGTCCGAGCACATGAGCTTTGACTTCTGACGAGAAATGCACAACTAGGCACGGGTGCACACATCTGAATGGCGTTTCTCTTTAACATCCACACAGGTTCACTGACGCCGGCCGTGACAAGCGCCTGGAGGCCAATATTTGAGCGAGGATTCTTGGGCAATTGACGTGCGGGTGTCCTGTACAATGGCAGTGCAGAAATGACTGCGGCTGTAAGTGTTCCAACCGAACATGTTCAGGCAATAGGTATTGCAGATATGGCACCAGAGAATTGCAGATGTGGCACCAGAGAATTGGGCGTACCTGGTTAGGTATATGAGGCGAGGCAAGGCAAGCATCAACAGACGAAACCGCTGCTTTGCGCATCGCATCACATGCAAAGCGCACTTCGTCTGGACAAATGATGCCTCGACAAGCCCGGGTCTGGTGCCAACAAGACTCTACAGGTCGGCTTTGGCGCACAGCGCAGGAATGAACATCTGTACGCCAAGGTGAACACCCAGCATTTCCATCGGACTAGCCGACACATTATATGGGACACCAAGTTCCTGACTGTCTGAACCCGGCAGCAGGAGAGAAGACCCAAGAAACTTCGGGGGTCCGCGTCCGCCGTCAATGGCGCTCTGAACGCTTGGTTCAAAAAAATGCACTAGGAGGCCCTCCTCTGTTTTTATTTTTCTATTATTTTTTCTGTGTGTCTTGCCTGGCCTTGACGCCCGGGTCCATTTCCCGCCCCGCGAGAGGGTGTTGCCTTTCCTTGCGGCGCGGTCACCCGGAGCCTCGTCCGCCACGCCTACGAAGCGCATTCTGTCACCGGCAGATGCCCCCTTTCCCCTCTGACGCCTGTTGACGCAGCTGATGATCGGCCTGCCCCAGACCCATAATTGGGCGCCGACGATTTTGCATGTCTTCAGCCAATTGATGTGTGACTGACAGTGCCAAAGTGTTTGATTCGAGCAGTGCACAGGGCTTGTGATGTGGCAATTCCAACACAAATGATCAACATCAACCTGAGATGGTACATGTTGCTTCAACTGCCCAGTCAAGATTCGTGCCGAGAAACCGGCTTTGCCGCCGCCACACATGTGTGGCGCTGTACAGGGCTGCCGGCTGTGCGACGTTGTTCGAAGCCTATGCTGACGTCAACTTCACGCTGGCGGCGCGCAGCGGTTGCCGGCTTCATGTGGCCGCTCGCGCACGTGCCGCGAGGGCAGCCCGTCAAAGTAGTTCCAAGGCTTCAGGCTGAAGCCGGTCCCCATGTTCGGCACCACTGGAATGTCTTCGGAGCGGGGCAGGTGCTGAAGCCCAACCATGACCCACGCTACGAGGTCCTGGTTGTCCGTGCTTTCACCTGCACAAGTCAAAGCAGTCCAATGCTGATTGATTCCTGATAGCAACGGCGTGCAAAGGCGCTGCGTTGAAGCTACATTTCCGATGCGCACCCTCGAGCAAGGCAGCAGCACTCATCACTGCGAATTCGTCACGGAGACGCATGAAGAACGCACCGTCAATGAATCTGTCGAGTGACACCGCGGGCGCCTCGGGGTGGTAGCCGTCCAGCCGGGTTGCCACAGAGGACGCCTCCTCGTCCTTGTGCACCGTGACGGCCAGGTGGTACTTTGTCCAGGCGGCCGCGTTCAGCAGCGGGTGGCCGTCCGGCAGCAGCTGGTGCGTTGTCGGCCCTGTCCGAAGAAGAGGATTTAGGGTTTAGGGTGAGGTTCTGCAGGCTGCCAATTGCCATTGTTGTGATCCTCTGGAAGGCGCTGAGCGACGGCTGGCTGCTTGGGAAGCGGCTGCGCCAGCACCGCATGTCACGAATCAGAAGGATCTGCGATGGACTGCCGCTGCTTATGTGCGTGGGCGCAAGCGCATCCGCCTCCAAGCCGCTGCCAAGGAGACGACGAGAGACCCACCCGTGATCGAAACAGCGTAGCCGCGGGGGCTGCCAAAGGCGTTGGGCCGGTCCTCCGCGATGAACTGCCAGACCGCCGGCGCCGACGCGTTCAGCCGCAGCCCGACCTCCGTGCCGGGCTGCGCAGTCTCCACGTACTTGACAATGTCCGCCGCCGCATTGTGCCAGCCAGCGCGCTGCCGCCGCACCGGCCGCCTGCTGCCGCCGCCCACCGCTTCAGAGTTTTGCGGTGCTTTTGCAGCAGAGGCCGCCAGCGCATGCTCGTAGCTGCCCACCCTGACGGTCTGCAGCGCAGGCGTGGAGACGTCAGGCAAAAGAACAGGGAGGCGCGACGCCGCACCCTCACAGTAGAAGAGCAACTCCTGGCGCTTGGGGTTGAGATTGTGGTATGAAGCATGACCAGTGGCGCCTTGGAGCGCAGGAGAAAACCTGAGAACAACAGCGGTACGATACTGACCTGTGTCTGGAAGCTGTTGTTGCCGCCGGCAACGTCCAGATCCACCTTCCAGCCTGCAGGTCAGAGCGTGGATCGACGAAGGACCCTCACAGTTGCCTCATTCCAGAACAGGCTGGTAGCAGCCCCAAGGGCGAGGGCACGAGGCAGTCGCTCGTTGGCGCAGGTGTGCAGAAGCAGTTGCAGTTTACTCGGGTGATTCGGGTCAGCTGTGCCTGATCGCATGTCTGCATCTGTTCTCAGGCGACGCCAACGCCGTCAGCTGACATTCAACGCCACTGAAAGCAGCGGCACTGCTCGCACCAGCGCTGTGGTGTACCACACGACTACAGTGGATACTGAAACATGTCGGAGGTGCGACTGAAACACACACCTGCAAGGTGGTCGTGCAGCGGCGCCAGAATGTTTGTTTGCACCACCGTGCCAAAGGCAGCCTCCTCGTCGGTCGCACCGCCCTGCCAGAAGAGTGTGCTCATGTAGCCGCCAGCCGTCAGGCCCACGTCTATGCTGCCGTCCAGGCGCAGCCTGCATGTTGATATGGTCCCAATGCCAGGGTACCTCACCCAAGATGGTCTCAGGGTACAGGATAATCCACGCTGCAGAGGAGGTTGCACGTCCCCAGAGGTTTAGGGTTTAGGGTTTAGGCATGAGCGCCTCCCTGTCCCGTCAGCACACGATCAGATGTTTGGCAGAGTCCAATTCGATTTAGTCAGGATGCTGCTGAAAGACTCACGACGGCTTCGTCGATATGTGAGCTGCCAGGCCGCACAGACTCTGTCAACTAGCAGAAGACGCAGAGAAGGCGTTCGAGTGCACGGCTCGCGTGTTGCACCTGTGATTCAGAGCTTCAGTCTACCCTCCCTGTGGCTGTCAAACAACCCACCTGACCTCGCGCTCATGTGTGCAACTTGCCTTCAAAAGAGCAGCTAAAGATGCGCCGGGCGGCTCACCTGACGTCCATCTGGTAGTCGTAGTTGCCCACAGTGGCGATGGACCGCAGCACGAGCGCCACTCGCCGCGCCCCGTCCACTTGCGCGTGGCCGCTGCCTGTCCACGAGTGCAGGTCGTGGAGTACAAGCCTGGGTCCTCACTTCTCTTTTACAATTTTCATTGAATTTTAAATTACATAAAGTGATATTCAAATCAGTTGATCAGCTCGGCATGTCGATTTCAGGGGGGCGTTCATCGTCGCCACCAGAGCACCCCTCCGCTTCGATGGAATGGTGGGCACACAGACACCAGCGCACATCTGGAAAGCTGGTGGAATTTCGATTGGTATGACAGCTCACAGGAACAGGCATGCACCTCGGGGGGTGGAATGCCGCCACTCTGTCATGCCGGCGTCCTCCTCGAACAGGCACAGCGCGGGGATGGGGCTGGCCCGGGCGTTCCACCGGCTGTTGGCCGCCGCGACGCCGACAAAGGTCGCGTGCGCCGGGCAGTCGTGCCCAGCCCGCAGCGCCTCGCTGGTGGCGCCAATGCCGATGTAGCCGTCCATCAGGAAGATCTGGCCGCCGCCTGCGGGTGCATTGGCATGGGATTGAAAGGTGCAATCGGAAGCCGGCAGCGCCTGTGTTGCCGATTGGCTTGCGCCTTCGGGTCCACCTGCAGCGCTCCGCGCCGCTGCGTGGTGGCGTCTGAAGGCAGGTCTGCGGGCCGTCCTGTCGATGAAATCTTCTCTCAGGAACTCGATGCTGCATTAGCAGGCAGCATGCCCCGCTTGCAGGCCAGGATCTGCACCAGCTTGCGTTTCGAATCTGGATGCACAGCGCTAAAAGTAATGATTTTGACAGAAAGCGCACCGCCAAAGCCGTTGTAGACGACCTGCAGCTCCTGCAGCGACAGCTCGTAGGCGATGCGCTCCCCCCTGCAGCACATCATGCTTGTCCACTAGTTTCCTGTTCGGATGTTGTTCTGTCACGCATCTGAGACAACCCGACAATCAAGCAAAATCAACAAACGCGCCTGAATTCGCAGCACTCTGGTGCGCATCAGGGGCACGAGCACGTCCGGACACCAGAGACCACCAAGCGAGCCCTGACGTTGAGCCACAATGTGACGCTTGCCTGAAGCGCAGATCGTGCAGCGCCAGGCCGCTGGTGGCGGCCACCTTGGCGTGGCCGCTCCACTCGCCCCAGGCGAACTCAGCGCCGGTGCCTACATCGAGATGCAGCTTTGATGTACAGCCTTGGAAGCCTTTGATGCTTGCTCGTTTCGTTTCACTTCAGCGGCAAATAGGGCAGAAACCTCAGATACGGCATCTCGAAAAACCTCGAGCACAGGCCCGGTGCTGTGTGCAGACTCCCTTACTACATCAGATGCAATTGGGATCTTGTACGTGAGCACACACTGGCATCGACAAAAACAACGGAAGATACTCATTTGAATGCTGTAGACCAGAGTCATCTGTCAAAAGCCGGCAGGCTTGCCTTCAGGCGCGGAGTTGACGGACACGCGCCAGCCGTGCGGCATGTAGGAGCGAGCAGACGCCTTTGCCGCAAACGCCTCCTCGGCCGTACGCGCCTGTTCTGCGCCGCTGCCGCTGCCGCCTGCTGTGCGACACACGATGGACATGGGACGGTGATTTTCTGTCGAGCTCACGTGCCGCAATGCCTCCTCCTTCTGCGCAATCTGGGATGAACATGACGCTGCCAGCCTCGTGCGGCCCCACTAGCAGCTCTCGGCGCTGCACCCTAAACCCTAAACTTAAAACCCTAAACCCACCTGCAAGGTCTTCTGCGTGCGCTGTCGCGACCGCGGCCGCCTTGGCCTCGGCGTCAGGCGCCGCCAGCGCTGCTGTGGATGCCCAGCTGTGGTCCTGGCCGCCGGCCGCCCATCCAGAGTGGCAGTGCGTGAGCTCACCAGCAACATTCGCCGCCAGCAGCTCCGCGGCGCTGGCAAACGGTCCCTGCAGGACATGCGCCACTGCAAAATTAGAGTCGAAGTTATTGTTTCCGAGGTTTTGAGGTCCCGAAGTGCCGAGGTTCTGTCTAAACCTTGCCTGAGCTGCCCCACATGGGATCCAAGAACTGCAAAATCCACCCAGACTGAACTCCCTGATCTGCCGGAACTGAATCCCCCGCAGAGATCTGCCGGCATGGCTTTGGCGCGAGTGGCGAATCGCGGGCCGTGAGCATGGCACCTCCAAGAGTCTGTGTGTACGGAAGCGTGCCTGGTTGCAGTACTCGATGTTCTGCACGGTCCAGTCCTCGATGCGCGGCGAGCTCTCGTCCACCTGGAAGGACAGCGGCACTGGGAACAGGTGCGCCTCCTGAAGGCAGCGCACAAAACGGTGTGAAGTAGAGTTTGACAGGATCGCTGTCTGAATAGCACGTGACCGATCTGCGATAATGCTAATGGCAGGCCCTATCGAGGTGCTGCGGCGGCATGAGGCTCACGCTGGCTGCAAGGCAGCAGCGTGCCGCTCTCCAGCTGACACAGCGAAACGCAGAACTTGCACAACCCTGAGATTGCAATCAGATAGTCGATTGCATCCGCTTGCTTACAAAGCAACAATCCAGCAAGTACTATTATAGGGTTTAGGGTTTAGGGTTTGTGGGCGCCTGCTCACGTCGCCGTGCAGCGGCCGGAACAGGAACTTGATGTGCGTCCAGCGCTTGCCGGGCGGGCTCCAGCCCTGGAAGGGCACGTGCGTAAAAGCGGCCGAGTCGCAGCGATCGCCGGCCGGCGCTGCGCCATTGGCCGGCGCGCCATAGCAGGTGGCGCTGCCGGTGAAGTTTCGGAAAACTTCCCGCAGGTCATACGCCACCTGCAGTCGTGCACTCATGAACGTGGTACAGGACTGCTAATGAGGGCCTTTCAGATAGGTGTGCCTTGGCAGAGTTCTGCACGTCTCATCATGTTGACCTTTGCTGTGCTTGCAAGCCAGCATGGCGGACGGCCCCTGCCAGGCAGGTGCAGGCGGCGGCACTGTGCCAAGGCACGGCTCAGCAGCCAGTACAGTTGCGACAGAGAGGATGCGCACCGGCGCCACGACGCGGTGCATCCACACCAGCGCCCATCGCCCCAGCGGGTGCTTGACCCAGGGGATCTGGCCGTCTGCCCACAGCGGCGTGATGGTCGGCGCCTCGCCCGCAGCCATGACCTCCAGCGGCCCCACCTGCAGACGCCAAACGTCGCTTGACATTCAGAGACACTTAGGGTTTAGGGTTTAGGGTCAGAGACACTTTGCAAGACTGGAGTTCGTTCTCTGAGCATCAGCCCTTCTTCGAGCCCTGTGCTGCAGCCCCGCAACCTGTATGCCCACAAGCTTGCGGCGGCAGCTCCCCCAATCACAAAGCAGCTGCGCCGACCCGCCCTGAGGCGCCGAGGACAGGCTCCTACCCTGAAATCCTGGACGTCCGGGACCTCCCGCGAGCCGCGCACGACCGTTGCGCGCGCAAAGCGCCCGGGCTGCGGACCGCTGCCGGCTAGCCAGGCGACTGCGTCCGCCTTGGGCGGCGGCAGCGCCTCCACTTGTGCGACGAAGTCGTCGCCAGGCTGCGGATAGGCAGCGGCGCCCCCGGCAGGCTCCCAAATACCCTGGGCCGCCACCTGCGACAGTGGTGCAAACCACTCTGAACGAGACGACCTTCTACCATCGCTCTGCTGTAGGTCGCCTTTGCTGAGCCTCCTGCTGAACGCCAGGCAGTACCGCTTCCATGTGCGTGTGCGTCATGAGCATTTCAACACGCGCATCTCGCAGTAAAGCGCGGAAGCATAGAACATAGGAAACAGGTGCGTGATATCTATTTGGAAGACGCTGCGCACCAGAGCATCCTCCACGCTCTGGATCTCCTTTATGCTGAGCTCGTTGAACAGGAAGCTGCGCGGCGGCTGTTTTTTCGACGCCGTTCGCCCAATCTGCCGGTCTTCCGACACCAAGCACGCCGGGAAGCTGCCCTCATGGCTCCGAGCTGATACCGCCGCTACCGCCGCCTGCTGCTGGCAGGCTGCTAGCGCCGCTGTGATCTCTGCAGCTGCCGCCGCAGCAGCAGCACCTGCCGTGGTGTTCTGGGTCGCGCCACCAAAGTGCAGCGCCACGCCAGGGCTGCTGACGCCGGCATATGGCACTGCATTGCCTGCTGTGGAAACATGCAACTCTGCTCTGCGGTGTGGGCACAGTGTGGAGATCCAGGTATCTACAACCTGCAATTACACATCTGTGACATGCGCCGGTGGCAGTCACACCATTGTTAAGCGCGGCCGCTACGCGCCGGCGGCCGGCGTCGGACCACTCGCCTCGCCGCGACTCTGCCCGCTCGTGCAGCAGCAACAGCCTGCACGGCACGCGACAGATCAGAAGAAAAGCTGGAGCCGGACCTTGCACCATGCCTCAGCAGGCTGACTTGCACGAACAGCGGCCACCTGACCAGCTGTTCGTCTTGTTCGCAGTTACGCCTTGTTTCGCAGACGCCGCAGTATATATTGCACATCAAGCACCCACCCGAGTGCAAGCACGAAGGCAATCGACAGCAGAACCGCCGCTGCGAACGGCCTGCCGCGGCGGGGCGGTGCTGCCACAAATTCGCGGAAGGCGCGGCCGCTGTGCTCTGAAGGAGCAAAGTCGACTCTCGGCGAGCTGACACGTTCCGTGGTAAGCGGCAGCAGCTGCGCAGCCTGCCGAGTGGGGCTCTGATGGCGTACGCGAGATCGGTCACCCATGCGGCGGCACGGCGACGATGCGGGCTAGGCGCAGCCACGCTTGAAGCGTCAGCCGACACGCTTGAATTTCCTGAATTTCCTGCGGGCTGGCTGCAGAACTGGACACAAGAGGTGCTGCAGTCACATGTGCTCACTCATGCTGCTTGCCTTGGCTGCGATGCCTTGCCAGATGCTTTCCGTGCTGGCGAGTGCACACTTCGGGGGAGCCGCACTATCGTGCCAATCTTTTCAGTTATCAATATTGCGTTTCAACGACTTCTGCGCGGCATCGCACGGCTGAGAACTGAATGGTTCAATTCAATGAAGCTGCACGAGCATGCACGTGTCGGAGAAACCGCGTCAGATGATGGCGTCAGCAGAGCAGTTGCATGCGCACAAGTTGCTCGCAAGCTTGTTCTGTGCATCGACTGTGCCGACGTACCTCGAGGTGGTGCACACTGCACGAATTCGCTGCCTTGGTTCCAAGGCTGCAACGAGGGCTCATCTCGCTTTTCTTTGGGTGGATCAGAACCTGCTTCATTCGTTGCAGTATCTGCAAGCAAGTCTTGTAGCAGGTGCACAATAGCCAGGTTCCCGGCTCTGATGAGTCCAGATTCGACAAGTCCAGATTCGGCCATTGATAAATCCCCATACCGTGTGAGGTAACCGCAGTGCAAACAAGTGCACCAGCCTGATGCCACAGGGTCGGCAGATGCTAGTTCTCTGACTGACTCTTTGTTTCGGAAATAACCCCGTGTCTCGGCTGACAACATCGGGCGACGCTGGTTCCAGCAACCAACGGCGGCGCAGCAGGCTTCTGAGGGTGAGGAGCGTTTGTCCACCCCCCTTCGACACACTGCTGCTCGCTCACGCCCTTGGTGTTTCGCGGCTCCTGCCAAGGTGGTTGTCCTGGTCTTTCGTCACCAGTCTGGCTGTGCTGTGCGGCCCGCGCAGTCATGCTGTGCTGCCTCTCAACAAGCTCACACCTGAGCACGTTCGTCAGCTCGGATTGTGACACATTCTCATGTTTGCTCTCGCAGTCTCGAGCGAGCAGGAGGCCACAAGGTCAGAGGCACCGCACTACGGCCAGCTGCCGCAACGGGTACGGCGTGGAGGGCAGAGCCGGCCCGGCACACCGCCGGACGGCACAGCGATGCCCAAGCAGCTGGAGCTGGCCAGCCTGCCCATCAGCTACGGCGGCGAGCAGCATGCGCGCGCGCCGCAGTGGCAGCGCCTCGGCTCCGCCGATCCGCAGCCGCACATCGTGCGCCCGGCGGCGGCGCGCCACTACTGGGTGGTCCCGGGCGCCACCCCCGACCGATGGAAGTAGGCGGCCTTTCTTCAGCCAAGCGGATCCCGGACGTTGCAGTTCATGTGCATTTATGGTCTTTTTCGTGCCGTTGCGCAGGCAGCAATGTTCCTTTGCTTGTCCCGTCGCTTTGACTCAGGCGAGTACGTGTCCCATGCAGGCGGCTGGCGGTTGCGGCATGCCTGGCGGTCGTCATCCTGGTAACGGTCGTGGCGTCGGTCGCATCCACAGCCCGCCAACACCACGCCGCAGGCAGTACGGACCATCTGGAGCACCGGCTGCAGCTGCCGCCCGGCTTCATGGCCACAAAGTATTCGCCAGAGGTGAAGGTCGTTGCGGCTGATTGCTGGCTTCGCTGTGCCATTGGATATGGGGATTCGAAACGCTGCATTTCTCCTGCTCACCGCAAGCAAACCCCTGTAGCACTGCCAGGCATGCCTCGTCAGCTGTGTGCATGATGAAGCCATAAGCGGTCACAGTGCCGGCATGCACTACTGCTGCAGGCTCTGCCAGATGCCCGCAGCATGGCGCTGTCGCGCGGCGACAATGGCGATGCAACCATCGTGTACATCGGCACACGGGAAAAGCGTGAGGTGTGGCGCAGCTGTTTGTCATGCCCTTTGCTTTTCTGCAACATAAGCATGCAGCCGCATTGAAGCTTGTGGCCCTGGAGGGTGTTGCCCTCGGCAGCCTCTCTTGCACGCTGTCATCCTGGCTGTCAGCAGATGGGGAGTCGCCCTAGCGTCATCCTCCATAGGGCTTTCCCTACGCACATTGGAATATCTAGGGTTCTGGAACAGGCAGCCAAACCTGCTATCTGCTGCTCCACCACCAGGTATACGCTCTGGTGGACACTGACAGCGATGGGCGGGCGGACGCGGCGCACGTGCTGATACGTGGTCTGGACCATCCCAACGGCGTCGTGTGGCTGGGCGGCTCGCTGTTCGTGCAGACCACGCGGCAGCTGCTGCGCTACGACGTCATCGACGCCTTCGCTCTCGCCGGCAAGGTGACTGAGATGACAGAAATGGTAAACCCGATGCCATGCGCATTGATGTGCATCCTCAAGGCACCATGTGAAAGCTTTCATAACAGTGTGTGCCTGCTGTGCCTGCTGTGCCTGCTGTGCCTCGCCTCACGAAGTCTCAACGTCTGCCCAGCAAGCTGCTCGTCAAGTGTGGCCGCAGGCGCCGCCAAAGCCCGTGCTGGTCAGCGACTTCCTGAAGGACACCGACCTGCACGGCCATGCCTGGAAGTACATGGCGGCGGGGCCCGATGGCCACCTGTACATCGCCGTCGGCTCGCCGTGCGACAAGTGAATCGCTACTCTGCTAGGCATATGATCTGTGCACTGCTTCTTCAGGTTATCCTCATGCCACCAGCAGGTCCTTCGTTACAAGCAGCCTGATGCCCCAGTCCGCATCGTATTGAGCTGTCAAGCGCAGTTTGCGCTACAGGGCGCTTGATTAACCCAGCTCTGATATATGGAAACCAAACAATGTAACACCTTCAGTTTGTTGGGGAATTCACATACTCTGTGGTGCTGCAGGTGCACATGCGAGGCGCTGGGCCCGGTGCGGTACTGCACCATCACACGCATTGCCGTCGACGGCAGCAACCCCGAGGTGTATGCATCAGGTGTACTCTTTGCATCGATGGGAAGTTTGCATGCAGTTGGAGCTGCCATTCGACCCGCCTTCCGCGCCCTGCTGCGGCAGCCCGTTCGCCATCTGCACAGCCAGCCCGTTCGCCATCTGCACAGCCAGCATGTGGACTGCAGCTGCAGCATGTCAGGAAGTTGCTTTCTGCGGAACAACATGCTGCGTCTGAAGTCCTGCACCATGCTGGGAGGCACGCAGACAAAGCAGTCCACAGTCAGCAGACTCCTGCGTGCTGCCGCAGGCATCAGGAACACGGTGGGCATCACTTTCCATCCTGACACGGGCGACATGTGGTACACGTCAAATGGCAGCGACCACCTGGGCGGTTTGCTCTTTAGGGCTTAGGCTTTGCATCATGGTGTATGTTCCGACGCCCAGTTGTGAAGCCCGACACTGCGAGAGCGGGGTCCATCCAAACAGGCCCCATCCAACCTTCTGCAAGACTGCTGCTGCCTCCAACATCTAAATTGCAACTCCCGTGACTGACGCACAGGCAGCCGCTGACATTCATGATGTGTTCACTCTCGTCCAAGTGCAGATGACAAGCCGGACGATGGTCTGATACGCGTGCCGCGCAATGGCACCGACCTGGGCTTTCCACAGTGCGAGTTCTTCGGCCGTGGGCCGGGCATCCTGCGAGAGCCGGGGGCAGGACAGCAGGTGAGGAATTTACGTGGTCGAGTCTGCAGCTATGTGCTCCACCGCAACAGTGACTCGGCCCGTTCACTTCGTTGTAGTCAATCGAACTTGAGGACTGGCTGTCCGGCGGACCTCTGAGATTGCGGTTCTGCTTCCATGCAGATCTTCGACCCGCAGTACCCGCCGCCAGGCCTGGAGAATGCCGACACCGCAGCGGGGCAGGCCTACTGCGAATCTGGTGCGACTGATCGAAAGAGCTGTCATGTTTCTCTGGCTCCTCATGCAAATGTGCTGCAATCTCTGCTGCAGCCTCACCCGCCAGCCATGCAGATGCTGAAGACTGTCGACTGAGCGAAGGCCTGTCAACCCTAAACCCTAAACCCTAAACCCTAAGGCACTGTCAACCCTGTGCGCAGACGCCATCCTGCGGCCGGTGCAGGCACTGGGCCCGCACGTGGCAGCGCTGGGCGTGCAGGTGTACAACGGCACCATGTTCCCCAAGCAGTACGCCCGCTCGTTGTTCATCGCGGAGCACGGCAGCTGGCGCCTCAAGCGCAAGGACGACATCGGGCACCGGGTGCGCTCTGGGCTCTGCGTGCTGAAGCCGACGGGCGGGTTCTGGTGCTCGCTGCTTTCTGCTGTGCTGGTTGTACACAAAAGGGTACAGACCACAAAGCTCCTGTGAGGTTCTGCTGATGAAGCTGCGGCAGGCACACTGGCGCGGAGTGTCTTTTGACACGGGGTCTGGCGGCTCACACGCCGGGCAGCAGCTCCGCATTTCAAGCCCAACATATTACTGCCAGGCGGCCTCAAAGCTTTGCCCGCTGTCTGCAGATTGTGGAGGTGCGCCTGGATGGCAGCGGCAAGGCGGTGAAGCATCAGATCTTCGCATCTGGGTGGGCGGAGAATTCCGGCACCGCAGAGCAGAGCTATTGGGGTGCGCGCCATCCTAGTGCTGGCTATCGCTGTCGTCTGCGTATGGCTGCAGTGCATTCCTGTCTGTGCTCTGCCTTCCACTGTCGTTGTGCTTCCGCCGTGTGACTGGAAGAGGCGTCATCATGCAGGGCGGCCAGTTGACATTCTGGTGATGCCAGACGGCGCGCTGCTCGTGTCCGATGACTACTCCGGCGCAATCACCCGCATCACGTACCAACGCTGATCTCTCGTCGGCACCTGCAGCAGATTCGGGCGGAACTCAGCGAGCTTTGCCCATTCGTTTTGAACACGCCGCATTGGCGATTTCTGGTTTTATATTGCAAATCATGCTGACATCGGCTGACGTCAGAAGCTGCCTTCGTTGACGGCGCATCCTGTTGGTTCAACCCTTATGTGCATGAGCGACTCGTCGGTAACAGCACGCACCAATCAATCAGCGGACCGTCGCACGAGCCAGAAGCATCCTGCCTGATGATCGCTCAGCCATGTGGAACCTCACCACTAACGGATTTTTGCAGTCGTAGCCCTGCTGCACACAGTCAGGTCAGCCCCTTCTGTTTTTCTAGATTGCGTGGGACAGTAACCGGCTCTATAACATCCTGACCAAGCCTTTTGAGTGCGTCTCGCCCAGCTCGCACGGTCGTATACAAATTTCGCTTGTGTGAAAAAGCACTGCTCCGCCGCAACCGCCGCGATGCAGTACGAATGTACGACAATCTACAAAAATCTATCTTACGATCACGTGCCAGCAACTCCCGGGTTTGCCAGCTGAAGCGGGGGAGGTCAGGCTGCTCACTCTTTGATTGCCTGTCGGGCCCGTGCTGGTTCTGGAAAGCGGCTCCTGAAGGGCTGTTCAGCTGTAAAAGGGTTTTCTTCTACAGTTGATCTCCAGGACACACCCGCAAGTTCGCTCGAGCACAGAGGTTTCAACTTGAGATTGCGCGAAGGGATTGTTACCTACTGCAATCAAATTTCGCCTCAGATCAGCAAGCGGACTGCTGAGCAGCAGAGTGCCAGTACAGAACGGCCCCTTTCGACTCATGGACGGTCCTGGCGCGCGAATTGTTCCAAAAATTGTTCCAATTACCTGGCCAGCTTACTGGGGTTTTTCCGTTTCTGCCCGTTACCTGGGCTGCGCATGCATCGCGGCCTGGCTGCCAACTTCAGCCGCGCCCACGGCGACGGCGGCTTCGAGTCCCAGCATTGCAGCAAGGCCGCAGGACGCTCGATGTGGTTGGCAGCAGGATATAGTTCTTATCTGAGCGCGATCTGACTGCCCTTGGGGCCCGCTGCGCTTCCGCGGAGCCACAGAGCTACTGAGGCCCGCATGAAGCGGCTGACGGCGCGGCAGCCGGCGCCGATGCGGGCGGTGCTACTGCTGCTGAGCGGCACGCTGCTGGGCATGGTGGCAGCGACGATTCTGCACTCTACCGCATTCCTCCACCCGTCCGTCAGCGTGAACACATGTGAGGATTGCTTTGCTAGTGGCAGCCTTCACGCTCGCGATGCTCGTTCCCTGCAGTGACGACTGGCACCATCGAGCCAGGAGTCTGCTGCACTGAATCACAGGTCGTTTTCGTGACTGCTGTAGATTCACTGGAACATCGCACGGGCTATTCGTTGCGCATCCATAGCCGCGCCATGACATGCAGCTCTGGGCCTACAAACACACTTATCTCCAGCAGTACACACCGGAGGCATTCCGTGTCGTCTGCAGGGATGCTGCGCCTGCACAGCCGGCTGCGTCCTGTGGCCCGCGCACGAGCCAGAGGATGCAAAAGATGAAGTCAGCACCAGCGGCATGCACCGCTACGAGATGCACCGCTACGAATGCGGCGGCTGAAGCCAGACCACGACTACCCAGAGGTGCCTGAAGGCTGCTCTCCTCATCTTCTGCAGCCGCCAGCTGTTCCGGATTGCAGCTGTCAGCTGTCGCAGGAAGGCAAACGAGTATCGAAACGCTTAACAATGTGCGCCTGCATATGTCCAGCATGCACTGGATCTGTCCAGCGCGGTACGAGGTTGATTGATTGGAATCAAGCCAATGCACCTATGATCGTGCAGGACGTGGCGGCATGGCTGCCGATGGTGGTGGAGGACTGCCACCGGTGGATGAACGCGCAGACGGCGCCATGCCTCAAGGCGGCGGCGGGGCCCGAATCCAACCTGGTGGCGGCGCAGGAGCTGCTGTACCCGGACTACAAGATCCGGCGGCCCGGTTTCCTGAGTGACGGCTGACGAAGTGGGAGCAGCTGCTCAACTTCCCGCTGGACGCGGACTGGCGGCAGCGCAGTAAGGGATGGCTGCGGCGGGACGGCCAGACCGGCCGGGCGAGCAAATTTCAGTTATATCTGACACTCCGTCGTTGTTGTGATGCCCTGCACACTTACTGCCTTGTGGCGCTGCTGCGTCTGCGGTGCCAGGATGTCACCGCTTGCAGCACAGGTCCTGACAGAATGATGCCTGCACTCATAACGTCTGGCAGAATGAAAATTCCATCATACTGCAACGCAGCTTTGCTGACAATCCCAAATTGGCTGCAGAACCTTGTGTTTGCCAACGCGACGCTGGGCGACGACCCGCCGGCGGACAGCTGGGGGCCGCGGCACTGCATGGCTGCGGACGCGCCACACGCGCAGTTCCTCCGGCACTCGGCGGACGCGGCGGCGGACATGGCTGCCGCGTGGGCAGCGGGTGAGTGTGATACGACTCTCCAACTTTGTGCAGCAAGATGTTCAGTGGCCGAATGCGTGCTCCACTCTCCAGGTCCTGCTGTTTTAGGAGTCTCACGAAATGGGAAGGCACGAAATGAGATCGTTACAGTAATGTCCTCAACGCCGCAGACGGATGCAGGAATGTGAGAACCGCAACTGAATTTATGTCGAAACACGTTCGCGCCAGGCGACGGCGCAGTCAACGGCACAGTGGTTCTGGCGACGACACTGCAGAGCCTCACCTGGCCGCACTTCACGGAAGGAACCAACCACCCAACCATACAGGTGCCCGAAAGCGTGTGTTTTCTCAGCATGAGTGTTTCCTCGAGCATGAAGGCCTTTCAAATGTCAAACATGGCAGGATGTTTGGAAACATGGCAGAACGTGTCTTCCACCTGGAGAGACTGTCATGCACAGAATGTGCGGACTTGCGCGACGCTTTGGCTTCCAAGTGCTATCGGTCGTCATAAACGCCGCTCAGCACAGCCTGCCGCGGCTGCAGGCGGCAGAGGGTGCGGACTGCAGCGCGCGGGCCCTCGCGGGCATGCCGGTCGAAGCCGCAAAGGGTCCCAACGACTGGCAGCCCGTCATCTGGCGCGGCATGGGCTTTGACTACAACGAGTTGTTGTCGTCTGCTCAGGTGTTTCTGACGGCTGGACAGAGGACCCCCCGCATGCCGCACTTGCCGCTGTCACATCTGCTGCATCGTCCCCGTGGTTGAGCTGCAGAGTAGCTCCTTATCAGGGCAGCGACATTCATAACCCTGCACATGCCTCTCTTGGCAGCACGTTCCCTCCAGCCTGAAGGAGCCTGCGGCCCTTGATTGGAAATAGGTGGGGCCCGGCAAACTGGTGGAGCGCCTGGTGTACTCCTGCCGCTGCCCGCACCACCACCCAGTGTTCGACCGGCTGGTGGCGCACGCCGCCGGCGCCAACCGCACTGTGCCGCTTTCGGAAAGGAAGGTGTGTGCCGTACCTGGTCTCTGCCGCGGTGGCGCCACCGCATGGACAGCAAGTTGCGTCTGCAAGGACAGACGCCGGCGATCCATCCGGCCCCAGCAGTGTCGCGATGCCGGTCCCAGTGCTTCTCCTGCTGGTTCACAGCCACAGGGACTATGAATGAATCCAGACGCTCCCTGCACGCAGACGGTGGTGCACATGTCGCGTACGCCCGGCGCTGGCGGCGCCGCGCGCAATGGGGGCCGCATGATCCTGAACGAGGCGGAGCTGCTGGCGGCAATCGAGGCGCTGCTGAAGGAGCGCGGCCGCGGCGAGCGGCTGCAGGTCTTCAACGCTGACGACTACGAGGATTTCACCCGCATCGTGGCCTTCTTCTCGAACGAGGTGTGATTGCGCAGTAAGTGTGGCGGGAAATTGAGGCGTGATGAGCTGTTTTCGTGATCACGTTTTCAGCTCTCTGGATGGCAGGTACAATAAGTGGGAGTCAACACGCATTCCGATACCATCTTCCAAATCCTGGCTGACCTTATTGGTTCTCCCCCATGCCCTTTTCGTGCACTGTTGCTGGTCGCTTTGAAAGGTGCACACTGGATCGTTCACCGTCTGGCCCTGGGGCGCAGGTGTCGGCAATCGTGGGGCCGCATGGCAGCGCATTCCTGAACATGCTGTGGACCGCACCGAGCGCGCTGCTGATCGAGATCATGAGCGAGGCTATGACCGGCACCGTGGTCTTCTGGGAGGTGCGGCTGCCGTCACCGGGCATGCTGTGAAATTCATGATGCGCGAGGGTTTAGGTTTTAGGGTTTAGGCTGTGAAATTCATGATGCGGAAGGCGGCGTGACATGCGCCTGCCCGCTGGTCGCCGCGTCACCTGCACTAAACCCTCGCCTGTGCATCTTGCGCCTCCGGTGCTTGAGGGAAACTAGTGCTTGAGGGAAATTAGCGCCTTGCCAAGTGTAGTGGTGGCGGTGCGCGCAGATGGGCGCCAATCTTGGGCACAACTACTGTCCGCTGCCGGTGCCCGGCATCGGCTCAATGCCGCAAACCGCCAACCTGCAGGCGCCCATCGAGCACGTCATAGAGATCCTGTCCAGGTGAGGCAGCGGCAGTGCCGCCAAGGGGCAATTGAGGTCAGACGAGCGGCCGTCATGTTTGCAGCGAGCCCAAGCTCTCGAAGACAGCGGGATGGACCGGGATTCACAATAAAGAGCGAGCCTGATGTGTCTTGCCATGCTGTCGCAGGAACCTGGGGGTGGAGCCACAACAGCCGCCGATTGAGCCGTCGTATGGGTGGGACTTTGAGCAGCCGCCCCTGCAGCGTTGATCCAACGCGCAGAGCAGTGACGAACGCGCAGAAAGCGGCATGATAGTGTGACAGCGGGGCAGGCAGCGATGCAGAAAAAACAAGACATAATGCAATTGCAGTGCGCACTTTTGACATCTGGCGGCTAGCCGTAACAACGGGTTTTGCTTCAGTGCTGTGAATGCATCAGGGCACTGGTGCCGCATTTGAAAGGTCTTTAAGTGAGAAGAACTGTGAAGTGTGTTGTGTTAGGTGACTGGGGGAGAGGGTCGACAGCACTCGACTTGCATGTGATGTGAACAGAAGAGCAGATTACTTCCAGGAAGGCAAGGTCTGGAAAGTTTCAAAAAGACCCAGTCCAACAGCGCACAGCGTTCCCCAATCGCAACCTCTGCCAGAAACTGCCACGATGCTGACGGCTCCGAGCTGTGTAACTGTTTCTAGACATCGTGCCATCGATGATCGTCATGCCAGCGCCGCAGTCAGCAGCGCCGTCAGGCGCCAAAGCGCTGCGTGTATGGCGCCACAAACTGGAACTCCGCACACACTTGCTTGCCGGCGAACCAGCGGCCGTGCAGCGCCTTCTGCGCCGCCTGCGCCGCCGTGACCTGGTCGAACCTGACGTACACGAAACCCTGCAGCGATTGGGGTTTAGGGTTTAGGGTTTCGATGATCAGCGCCCAGTGTGGCGCGACATGCGTGCTGCAAAACTCCAGTATCCCGCCAGCCCAGTGGGATTACTCGTTTCACTCGTTTCACACAAAAACAGCTTCTGGATCTGATCCTACTGGGGGACGGAGGCCAGCACGCCGCACCTTGGAGTCCTTGTCGACGTGGAGGTGCAGCACGGCGCCATACTTGCCGCACTCCGCCTTGACATCGCCCGCAATCTCGTCCGGCCAGTCCGGCTCTGTCTCCCTGTACAAGTGAGGGACGCGATTTACAGAGTGCTGGACATGTAGCCTTCTGGCGTCTGTCCTCTCGCGCCCCCCAGGCTCCAGGAAATTGACATTGCATCGTCTGTTTGTCTGCTGCCGTGGGACTGGCACACACGCTGGACCCCGAGAAACCTCAAGCAAGATGAGGGTCAGCGGACGCACTCTGCCGGGTCGAACATGTTCTTAAGCAGAACACACTGCGTCGGGATCGGCGAGGCCGGCCCCAGGATGCCCTGCACAAGGCAGCCGCATGTCAGCGCTCCCGCCTTGAAGCGGCTGCGACCGCAGAACCCGCAGACGCATGGCATGGCTGCAAAACGCAGAGCAGCAGCAGCGGTCTCATGCCAAGGCACTTGAGTGGAGCACCTGCACATATGACAGCGGGTTGAGCGGCGGCGCGGTGGGCGCGGTGGGTGCAGGCGCCCCACCGGCGCCGGGCACGACAAAGCCCGACGGCGGCCCCGGCAGCTGCTGCCCTGCGCCTGCCGAGCACATGGAAACAGGCGTTGAGCTAGCGAGACGTCGATCTGCATGGCTCGTGACCAACTTCAGCTCAGGGCGCATCAGGCTGCAAGCATTGCAGCTGTAGCATATAGGAGCGCCGCCCCGTCATGCGGAGGGATGGTCTGCATCTGGAGAATGCTACTTGAATGCGCGGCTGCTCACCTGGGGCGCTGGTGGCGCCGCCCGCAAGCCGGCTCATGAGCTGTGCGCGCGCATTGGCGGTCAGCCGCATGCCGCCGCCGTCGTCCGCTGCAAGCAGGACGCACCACACTTGAGAATGCATACCCAGTCGCTGTAGCGCCCGGCTGTCAGTGTGGAGTGCGCGACAGGATAGATGCGCTGGACTGAACTTGCACTGAATTCGATGGAGCTATTCTGTGCAACAATGAGTCCCAAGCTGGAGCCCTAAGCTGGAACCCTAAACCCTAAACCCTAGAGCACGCAAATTGGGTGCGCACTCTCATGGTCGGCGAGCTCTGTGGGCGCGGCGCCGGTGAACGCCGCGGCGATGCTGGCGTCCGGCGCGATTTCCACCTGCGCCGGCAAGGGGTTAGGTTAGGGTTTAGGGTTTACCTATACAAATTGTCGCGTCTCGGCTGCTACAGCCGGTGGCGCCTGGCACCCTTGGATGGGGGCCTTGTCACGAGAGTCTGTCAGACAGCGCAGAGGGCCACCGCAGTAAACATCTGACGACCCAGCGACGGCGATCGCAGGCAGCGGCCGCGTGGTCGAGTGCGACGGTAGTCAACGCACCTTGATGGCTGCGCCGGCAATCTCCAGGCCGTTGACTTGCTGGATGGCGCGTGTCGCGTCCGCCATTGACGAGAACCTGCAGGGACAGCAGAGGAGCCAGTGTGCGTCAGGCTCTCTCATACTTTGAACGTTGAAACCCTAAACCCTAAACCCTACTGTCGTACTTTGCACATCTCTTTCCAGGCTATGGCTGTACAGCGCCATTGCATGAAGGTTGCAAGCAGAAGGACAGCAGTCATCAGACGGCTGCCTTGCTCAACCAAGAACACTGCCCCAGCGCACAACTGATCTAGCAAACACAGACAGAGAGCAAACGCAGACAGAGAGCAAAGAGAGCAGAGAGCAAAGAGAGCAGAGAGCAAAGAGCAAAGAGAGCAGACAGAGAGCAAACGCAGACAGAGAGCAAACGCAGCAAACGCACGTGACGTAGGCGTGTCCCTGGCTCTTGCCGGCGCCGTCGCGCTGGATCTGCACCAGGTCGATGGCCCCGAACGGCGCGAAGATCTCCCGCACGTCACTCTCCTGCCGGAAGGAAGCACATGCGCAGTTGACGATCCTGAACAAAGCCCCTCCGCTTTCGACATGAGGCAGACACTGAAGCGCTGGCGCCTGTTACGAGGGCCCTTTACCCTTTACCCTAAACCCTTGACCACTGTACCGCCGTGCATGCCCCCACTGTGCACTATCCTCCTATGCAGCTAGAACCTGGAATGTGCCGGCCATGAATGTGGGAGGCGCGCACCGACATGGCGACGTGCAGGTTGCGGACGTGCAGCTTGCAGGGGCCGCTGCCGGTGGCGCCCTCCAGCTGCCGCACCACCTGCATCTGCTGGTTCTGCACCTGCGCGCACAGCAGGGGTGAAGGTTTTGAAACGGGATTGCAGCAGCCTCGAGCAGCAGGGGTGCTACTCATTGCCACACAGGAGGCAGCCGCCATGCCTCATGGTGCAGTCTCTGGGAGCGATAAGATTAGATTATGTTGTGTCGACGAAACTACTGGGATAATGCGATAATAAAAACTTGATCAAACAAAGGGCCACAAATAAAATGAAATAACGTTGCATATTATTGACGACCCTTTGTAAGTGTTGATTGAAAATCAAAACTGAAATCAGCGACCAAGGATTGCTGTTCAATTGCGCCGGCAAGGCGGGGATGCTCAGCTCAGCAGGCACGGAATCAGGTGCCGCCCTGCAAAAGAAGCCACACCTGGGCGGCCTCCCAGGCGAGATTCTTCTCTGCCTCGGAGGATTTGACCATGACGGTTTGGCCCATCAGCGTCTGCCCGCCCAGCGACAACGCCTGGATCACCGCCTCCTGCGCACGACCATCGAAAGCCATCAGCAGATGCAGCGCGTCGTCCAGGTGCTCGAATCTTTGCGGCCTGCCGGCGCCGTGCTCGCATGGAGGACGCTGCCCGCACAGACTGATGTCGTTCAACGTTCAGCAGCGGTCGCGGCAGGACGTTGCCGGCAGGGCCATCTACCACAGCATGTGGTGTGCAACAAATGCGCGAGTGGGTGCTGAGAGGGAAGGCGGTCAAAACAGGGGCACCAAGGGGGCTGCCGGTTTCAGCAGCGTCAGAAATTAAAACAAAGATTGATTGGTTCTTCATCTGCCTGTGGAAAACCCACATAGCGGCAATAGATTCAGATCTGGTTCGTCATGGCTGCTGTAACCAACGTTTATGCATATAGAGGCATCATGACGAGCACCTGCAGGTTGAATAGCTTTTCGCTGCTGGCCGAGTTGGTGCTATTGCAGAAGTGGAGATGGCTGGCAAAGACAAACCCGGGTGCTCATCTCGATGTAGGCGAAGCCCTTGGAGCGTCGCGTATTGCGGTCCATGATGATGCGCACATCCTCCACCTGAGAGCATCAGTTGAACTGAGCCTTCAGCTGCAGAAGTCCTGAAGGGATGACACTGCTGTGTGCAATCTATGCGGGATGGCACACGGCTGTAACCCTAAACCCTAAACCCATGGAACTGCCGCCTCCACCTCACGACAGCTGCTGCCGGCACACGGCATGTAAGCGCACAGATGCACAATGGTCAAGCATTCCTCGCTAGGCACGAGGAATGCTGGCTCTAGGGTGTAGGGTTTAGGGTTTCAGTGTCCGCTTTTCGAGGTCCGCATGGTGCCGGCACGCGAGCGCTAGAGGACAGGCGTCGCGGCGGCCACATTGAAAATGCCATAGAAGACGCCGCACCCCGCCGGCGCGGCAGAAGAAGTCGAACAGGTCCTTCTCGTCGGCCTTGAGGTTGAGGTTGTAGGCAAACACGGTGCGCGTGTCCCGATCCAGCTCCTTGAGCTCGCGCTCGCGCTCCCGCTGCTCCAGCACCTCCGGCGGCGTCACCGCCCTGCGGCAACAAGCTGAGCACTCACAGCTGGTTGACGCAGTTTCGAGTTCGTGCGCCTTTGATCCAGAATGCTCACATGGCAGGGACTCGCAATCCCACCGGCGCCTGCTACTACAGCCAGGCAGATGCGGGTTTGTGTTCATGACCAGCAGAGCGCTTGCGGCATATGCATCTTGGAGTGGCGTTTGCAAGCATCAGATTTGCTGCATGCCTGCGGGGCGGGCTGGGCAGCGGCGGCGGCCTGCGGTGCCGGCTGCTGCTGCGCTCCCGCCCGGTGTAGTCTGGGCTTTCCCTGTGACGGCTGCTGCGCTTGTGGTGCCGCTCACGCGACCGGCTGCGGTGGCGCCGCTTGCGCTCGCTGCACATGGAATTAGGCAGATCAATAGGTCTAGGGCACAATCAATGGGCAGGAGGCTGCAGCAACGATGGCCGGATTGGACACTGGGTCAAGTCCAACAGTTCTGCCAAACCGCTGGAGCGGGGGCCTACTGAACATGCGCGGCGGTCAATGATTGCCATCTTCCCAGCTGCACAGATGCACGAGAAGAGCGTTGCATGCCTGGCCTCTGCCGCATCGTCCTCCTCGCGGTTCCGGCGGCTGCTGCGATGCGGCTTGTGCTCGCGGTCACCGTCCCGTGATGACTTGTGTCTGGAAGAAGATTTGTGTGACTTGCGCTCCCTGTCCCGGTCCTTGTCGCCACCACCGCCGCCGTCGCCGCCATTGGCCTTGCCCGCCTCGAGCTGCGCGTCGAGGATGTCGTACCTGTGGGCAGCGCACAGGGAGGCGCGGGGCCGCAAGGTCAGCAAGGCAATCCGTGAAACCGCTGATGGGACGACTCAACAACACATACATGGCGAGCGCTGCATGGCTCACAGAGTGTTGCATCACTTTGTTGGAGACAACAGATTCTGGGTGAAGTGTTCACAACGTTCCGGCCACAACATCGCGGGCTGACAGTCACCTAGTAATATGGCACTAGAGCCCTGTGTGCGGCGCCCATCACAGCGTACCTGGCAGCTGCACGAACTGCAGCCTGTTGACAGGCAGGCAGGCGGCATAGATCGCAGGCCTGTCATGGGAAGGCTCACGTAACGAATGGGCTCCAGAAGACGGTAGTGAAAGGCTGGCACTGGCAAAGACAGCAGGACATTCAGTTTCCTCACGACACCGCACAGCCCAGCATGGCTCCATATGCCCAAACACAGAGGGCTGTGATGAAGCTGCAAAGCCTGCTTGTGGCTGCCGAGGGCGTTTCTCGCTGCCCAAGAACGATCGAGACTGATAATGGGTACCCGTTGGCAGAGAGATTCCAGGAGTGCAAGGCGGGGCTCACTCGTCAATGTCGCCCATGCCTCCTCAGTAGCGCCTCCACTCCAGCCTGCGCGACGCCAAAAGTGGTCACCGCCGCTCGCAAAGACACCCCACGGTTCGTCAGCACTGCCGTTTCACCCCTCGGATCAGCCGCCTGACTCTTGGCAGCGTTGCCCGCGGCCGTTGCTGCCCCTAGCTGGCTGTTGCAGGGAGTTGCACCTTGTGCCTACAGTGTTCCGAGGCTCCGCAGGCGGCACAATGTGTGATTGACTGCGCGCGGCCTGCTGGTATCTACCCAAAACCCTGGCGCTCGGTCTGCCGCCGCCGCCGCCGATCCCAGTCGATCGACCACACGCATTTCTGAGCGCCTCAAAATCATCACAGGCCCTTAGTCACCTTGCTGCATACGCTTACAAATGTGTGCCGAGACAATCACAGAGATGTCGTGGACACCATGTGTGTGTCCTGCAGTATGCACAAGCCACATGCATCACCGCAGGTGCCGCAAGCAGCCCCGCCGTGCAACGCAACAGGAGACAGCCGACTCGAAGGACTGCCTTGATGCCATTGCGGTCTTGAACAGTCCGGACAAATCCCAACTCCATCAAATGGTTCGATCAGAATCCTAAAAATTGCTGTTCTGCTAAAGCCTCGTTCATCACAACCCAATGTTCAAGTGCCACTTACAAAACAACCATCTGAGACGCAAAACTGCACGGCAGGGACGATGTGATACCTGTCCCGCACAGGCACATGCAAAATTGGTCGGTGCTGATGCCATGCACGCTGTGTGCCGGCCTTCGGCTCAATACTTCGCAGAAGGTCCACTATGCAACGCACTCGTGACAGATGCTGGAATGCTGCAACCCCGCCGATTGCTGTCCATCAGACACCGTGCGTGTTGCCAAACTTGTTGTCCTGCAAGTTTTGAGGACATCGCTGGCTTCATACATAGAGCATGCGCAGGAGCGTACGGGGTGGAGCTTCAAAGCAATGCAAAAGGCACACAGCAGGGGTCAGAGCAGCACACCTTGATGCTGGAGATAATCAGGTAGCCGTTCAGGCCGCCGATGATCACTGTCACGATGATGCCGAACCAGCGGGCGACAAAGCCGTTGCGGAAGCGGCCCATGCGGGCGGCGCTGTTGGTGAATTGCACCAGCGGCAAACACACGAAGAACAGCGTGAAGGAGATGACGACCTGCGAGGCGCACACGATGCTTTCTATCTGTAATTTGCGAGTGCCATTTCCACTGGGCAGGCGGGATGTTACCCAAGCACAGTGCAGCACTGCGTCACCCAAGGCAACAATGATCGATGCAAGATCGACAGCACGCAAAATCTGCTGGGGAGACAGTGGCACTGCAGTTGCACCTGGGACAGCACGAGCAGCTTGCCAGCGCCGCGGTTGCCGGCAACGGCGGCCACAATGGCAGCAGGCACCATAGCCACCAGACGAGTCAGCATGCGCCGCTGCCACGGCGGCAGGCTGAAGCGCAGGAAGCCCTCCATCACGATCTGCAAACGAGTCGGGCGGCACAGTCAGCATCAATGGAGCAGCAGGAGTTGCAACAAACCTGCCTGGCGCATCCGCATGCAATGCAGACACTGAGAAGCTGCCGCCAGCAAGCCAAGAGCGCAGAGGTGCAGCTGCAGATCGACCTCCTGGGGACTGCACATCCCATCCCCGAAGCGCAATCACAGCTCCCACCTGGCCGGCGAGGGTGCCGGTGATGGTGCTGTTCTGTCCGCTTGCCAGCAACGCGACGCCAAACAGGATCTTGGCAGCGTTCTTGCCCACCGCCGGCGCCAGCAGGCGGTACGCGTCCGTGATGTACTGCGGGCGCAATGAAGCAGTTGCCCGGCACTAGGCAAGGCTGATCGATTGTCTGAAGGAGTGTTGAGCAAGGAGGGGATGGCAACGACGTTCCCAAGAACATGCGGCAGCAGCGTCACTGTGCCGGCCTGCTGGCTGGCAAGTGATGCTGTAGAACACTGCAGATTACAAGGGTACCTGACAGGGGTGCGGCAGAGCAAAAGCGTACCTGCACCGCCGTGTTGGGCGGGTCCGCGTAGTGGAATGCGCCTGGCAGTAGAGCACACGATTGCGATTTGAGATTGGGGGACCACTGCTGTGGAGCACAGAGGTTGGCAGACACATGATTGACGGGTTTCGACTAGCCTGATGCAGAAAGCCCCACAGACACGCATTTTCAGGCAGGGCGAGCCAATGCAGGCCCTGTCTTGATGCCATTGCACTGTGGAAAGCCAAGTGACAGCGACGCGCCCGCGGCCGTCACGAGGATGGCGGCGTTCACAAAGAAGGCGACCATGAGCGACAGCGACACGTCCCAGGTGCCGTAGAAGATGGCCGAACGCTTGCCGGGCGTGGTCCGCGGAAACGCCCGCGTCTGCGCTCGACGCGGCAGCGGGCTTAACAGGGTTTAGGGCTCTTCACGGTGAAGCCCGTGGGAGCAGGCGTGCAGACGATGCAGGGACGCAGGACATGCAGATACGCGGCGCATGCAGCATCTGGCCAAGCCGCTGTGTTGTGCGTTTTCCGGCATGATGGCAGCACTGCACGAGCACCCACGAGCGTGCACCTGGATGATGGACGACCCCAGGAACAGGTTGTGCGGCATGCCTGCGCAATAGGGTACCGAGAGCTTGGGCAAGGGATCAGGCTGGCTGTCATGTGCAGGATGCAGGTGAACTGGTGTGACAAGTTGCACTGCGTCCCGCTCACATGTGGCGCCCAGGATGCCGATTGCGTTGAACAGCTGCTCCTGGTTGGTCAGAATCTGCATGCGCAGTTTACTCGACATCACTTGCGCAGTTCGAACCCGACATCGCTTGCAACGTGCAGCTGCATCGGAAGGTTACTCATTAGCAGGCTGGTAGATCAATGCGAGCAAGCACACAATCTGTTCGCCATGCCATGGGTTTAGGGTTTAGGGTTTCATGCACACAGGGTTTCATGCACACGCTCTGGTGTACATCGACCTCACCGAGGGCTTTGGGATGAGGCCCTTGAGGATGTCCAGCCAGTTGGGCTTGATGACTGCGATCTCGTACGTGAAGCATGCCGTGATGACGGCGCACAGCGCAAACACCAGCACCTGCACAGCGCCCGACAGTGACGGGTGACCTCGGATGACACTCTAACCCGCCTATGGACAGAAGTACTTACGCCCAGATGACTGCTTGGCACAGATCGTGGTACGCCTCCCTTGGGACGAGGGAGGCGTACCACAGAAACCCTAAACCCTAAACCCTAAGAGTCACGACATCACCAGGCGCCGTACACTGTCAAACAAAGCCTCAATCAAAAGAAGGAGCAAGACTCAACAGAGGGGCGCACGCCGCACCTCCAATGCGCGGAAGTTGTGGGTGCCGAAGAACAGGATGAACAGGACGTCCTGCACGAGTGCAGGCGGCGCATCAAAACAAAAGCGACTTCAGATGCCCTCCACGAACCCAGCTGCGTAGAACAGGGATCTTGCGCCCATGTCCGCACGTGAATCTCAAATTTCTGTCAGGGTTTAGGGTTTAGGGACACTCACCAGGCCGGTGATGAGCACGCCGGCCCACACCGGCAGCCCGAACAGCAGGTACAGCGCGATGGCGGAGCCGATGATCTCCGCGAGGTCGGTCGCCGCAATGGCGATCTGTGTGACGCGCAGAAGCAGCGCGTCAGGCGACGACGTGGGCAATGCGCAGCGACGGGTAGCGCAGTATGGCAGGCGGCACCCCGCCGGCATCTGTGGCATGTGATTGCAGGAGTGTTCTGGGTCCAGCAACATCCAGCGCGGCCTGGCCGGAGGCCAGGGTTGGCACTCAACCGGGACCGGCGGTTGGCTAACCGCAGTAACCGCGGTTACTGACTGCCAACCGCGGCTAAAATCTGCGGTTAGCTGCGGTTGGGTTGCAAGAATCTCATTCTACAGATGTAGCTGCCGTCCCAGCCTGTGGATTTGAAC
>JAABUM010001810.1_pt1 | contig 30600 bp, 23 predicted proteins | sample 5559161 | NCBI WGS metagenome assembly JAABUM01 (sample SAMN10711868, study PRJNA513369) | rock metagenome | isolation source: Antarctica rocks | place: Antarctica: Victoria Land, Siegfried Peak nord
TGTTGGTGCGCGAGTTGCATATCGTGGGCGCGTACCTGAATCCGCTCACCCATGGACGCGCGGTAGAACTCGTGGCATCGGGGACACTGGACCTTGCGCCCCTCATCACACACCATCTCGCACTCGCGGACGTACCAGCGCTGCTCGTGTCCTCGCCGCAGCCAGGCGAAGTAAAGGCAATGTTCACGACCTAACACCTCACGCACGACCAGTAGACCCGAGGATGCATCCTAATCCCTCCCTCGTCGAAACCACTATACCGTGTCACGCCACATACATGGCTCGGTCACAGTCATCAGCCCACCGCTACCACATTTCAAAGACATGTATCTAGTGTCGTCTTAAAGCGGTCTGTTTGCAGTGAGCAACGCCTGCGACTGCGGTCGCATGGCAAAGCACGCGCCGACCGCAGTCGGTTGTTCGCCAGCACTGCAAAGCAAGCTCCTTAATCCTGCACTAGCGGTCACCGCACCAGCACATGCCCCGGATTTTGAGTCTGTGGGTAAGCGTTTCCATGTGCATCGGACGGACGAGGCCGATGGACTGTCAACGGCTGCGGTCACAGGACCTTCTCCCTTCAAGCGGAGCATTCATGATGCTCCACCTCGTCGTTATAGATCAGACCAGATATCGCCAATGATCTCGGGATTGGCCATGAACGCGAACAAATCAGGGCTCTCAAGCCACGACCTGTAGATCGGCTTGTCCCGGGGAATGCCTAGGTCGGGAAAATCGGCGGGCGTTGCATATGTCACTTGGGGAACAGAACGATAGCGCGGGTTTGTGATGATGGAGCCGTCGGCTTGAACAAAGTGGGCCGGACCGCCAAGCGCACGCAGTTCGGCATATTCCAGCTTGTTGTCGCGCGCACACCAGGCTCCGAACGATAACACATCCTCACCTAGCGTCACCACAAGGTGAACCCACCCAAAAGGGATGACCAACTTATCCCCGGCCCTGACCTGCACAAGATAGGCCCGCGTCACCTCGGGAGTAGACTCCTTCTGCAGATACACGAAACCGCACCCCGTCCAAAAATCATACACTTCGGAGTACCGCAATCCAACACCACGCTTTTCTGAATGGATGTGCCCTTGGCTGCGCAGGCGTTCTTGTCCGATCGCGCCGTGGTTATAAATGACGGATCCATACAGGAGGCGTTGTGCTTGCAGGGCGTCCCCGTCCTCGTCACGATAGATGTCCATATAGATGCTGTACAGGCGTTCAGGACCTCTGGCCCCAGGATCCTCGAGCATCGGCCTGACTTGGGCTAAAGTTCGTATTTCTGGGGCCGGATGGGCGATTCCCGGCCCGAAGCGGAGAGTCAACTGCTCCTCATTTAAGGTTAGATCTAGGCCGGCAACGGGCTTTAAATCTTTCACGCGTTCCTCACTTCCGTCAACCCAGCGTCACTCCGGCACCATCGACCACTTGTGCGGTGTCGGCAGTATGCTCCCTCCACCATGCCCACCTTGGAATGCTTGGGCGATGTGTCCCGCTAGCAGTCTGTCGGAGAGAAGCTTGTCGACCTCATTTATCGTGTGTGGGAGGGCAAAAACGCGCCTGCGACGCGTGTCTTGGCCTCAAAATGGCCTCCAAGCATGTGAACACTACTCAATTTACGGCCACTTGATACGATAACCGCCGCCATGCTCGTCCTGCTTTCTATCGGCGCTACAACGACATCAGCGAATTATTTTTTTCAAGCAGCAAGGACGGCGACATGAGCATCGGAAATGGTGCCCCAGCGTGGCCGTCAGTTATCGTATCGAATGGCCGGATTTCGCGTAGCGAACACATCCAAGCACACGATCCCTCGGGAAAACACGTTCTCTCCGACAAACGGCTAGAGGTACTGTACGTCCCCGCCGTCGATCACTAACTCCTGCCCAACGATCGACGGGACCTGACCGCTGACCAATAGTGCCACGACGGTCGCGACCTCGTCGGCTTCAACGAACGCCTTCGCGGGGATACGTGCCCGGCGCTCGGCCAGGGCATCCTCCGGAGAGCGTCCGGTTTGAATCGCACGTTCCTCATTGACGCGCATCTGCATCGGCGTCAGTACTACCCCCGGGCAGACTGCATTGACACGGACGCCATGAGGGGCAAGGAGTAGGGCAAGACTGCGCATATACATGACGAGCGCAGCCTTACTTGCGCGATAGGGGATCATGTACGGCGCCGGCTTGTGCGCGTTCGTCGACGCGGTGAAGACAATTGTTCCTGCACCTCGCGCCATCATATCAGGCGCCACGGCTTCGGCCACCCACACAGCACCTAGAAGATTGACATCTAGCGTACGTCGCCAGTCGTCTGGCGTTGCCGCAGTCTCCTCGTACGGGCCATTGACGCCCGCGTTGTACGACACCGCCATGACCGGTCCGACCTCTTGTACGATGCGACGATAGGTCTCCGCCACGGCGACTGGATCACGCACATCGCAGTCGCCTGTCCAAGCCAATGAAACAGGCGATGTCAGGGGAACTCCTGGCTCGTTCGTCAAGGCCACCGTCCACCCATCCGCAGCAAAACGCTTCGCGATCGCGGCCCCAATACCTGCCGCCGCACCGATAACCCAGGCTACTCTTGTCGGTTCCACGACAACCCCTTCCCTTACCACTCTATCGCCCCTATAAAGCCGGTCTTAGGCTGGCCAATCGCGTGAATACAGGTTGCAATCCTTCATACGCCTCGCGGAAAAGTGGTAGCAATGCGGCGAGACGAGAAGCGTGGTCCGGATTGGGCTGCCAGAGATTGCTATAACCATCCACGGCCACGCGCGCCGTCGCGAAGTTGGGTTGTAAGCCGAGCGCGACTGCTGCCGCTACGAAGGCGCCGCGGCTGGTCGCGTCGACCCGTGTGGGCAACTCAGCAACCGGCGTGTCGAAAGCGTTGGCAATAACCTGGCATAAATGGGGCAGGCGAACACCGCCACCGACGAGTGGGACGACCGGCAGTCGCAAGTGTTCCCCGGCGAACACATCGCCGATCACACGCAGATGGAGGGCCACACCCTCGAAGACAGAGCGGCACATATCGACCGCAGTATGCTGTGGGGTGAGTCCGATGAAAGCGCCGCGCGCTGATGGATCCCAATAGGGCGTCCGTTCACCGAGTAAGTACGGTAGAAAGAGCAAATCACCATGTATCGACGGCGTTGCGGCCTGTTCGTTGAGTTGACTGTAGATCTCCGCACCCAGGGCAGGAGTTAGCAGCGTCTGCGCGGACCAGTCAAGGGCCGTTCCCGCCGCTTGCATCGATCCGGTGTGCGTATACAGGTCAGGATCGAGGTGTAAAAAGCTGACGATGCCGCGATCGTGATGGCGGAAGGCCGTGCGGGCTGTAAAGGCCAGCCACGCTGAGGAACCGATGTAGATATACCCATCGCCATCTCCCACCGCGCCAGCGCCTACAGCCGTCGACGGACCGTCACCTCCTCCCAGGATGACCGGGAGGCCGGCCGGGAGACCAATGGTGGACGCCATATCTGCCCGCAGTTCGCCCACGCACGTCGCCGCCGGGACAACAGGCGGCAACTTGTCTACGGCGATGTCCATGGCGTCCGCGATATCCGAGGACCAGCGGCGCTGGGCAAGATCGAACAAACCTGTGCAGGATGCGTTGGAATAATCGGTTGCGACAGCACCTGTGAGATGGTAGGCGATATAATCTTGCGCCTGAAAAAAAACGTGCGTGCGTGCGTAGGCAGACGGGCGTTCCCTCTTGAGCCACGCGGCTTTCGCTGACAGATACATCGGACTAATAGGATTGCCAGTCAGCCGGTATACCAGCGCGGAGCCGAGCGTGGTGGCCAAATGCGCACCGTCTTGCGCGGCACGCTGGTCGGCCCACGTTAAGGCCGGGTGTGTTGGTTCACCCTGCTCATCCACGCCCAAACACGCGGCCATCTGTCCCGTTAATCCAATACCGATGACGCACACAGTATCCGAGGACGCCGAGAGGACACGCTGCGCGGCACAAATGAAGCCACGCAGCCAATCATGCGGGTCTTGCTCGGCTTCGTTTCCCATACGACGGTGTGTGGCATGGCCGACGGACTCCAGCGCCAGTAGCTGACCATCGAGACTAAACAGGCAAACCTTCACCTCAGTGGTGCCGATATCGCCCGTTAGAATAGCGTCCATCATATGCATGTACCTATCGCTTCATCGGCATACTCGCATCAATCAGCGGAGTTCTCTATCACTGCGTGTTACGTCCTGTGCTGGCACGCCTCCTGGAGTTGTGACGCGATCACACTTGTCCTGGCTGTGCACGGTCAGCCGCGCATCGCATTAGTCCTCCTCAGGACCAGGGTAAAACTCGACCTCGATACGGGCGTGGTCGCCACGGTGCAGCGCCTGTGAATGCTCAAAGGCCTGGTCATCCGCACGGTAGGCAACGCTGTCCAGACGTAAAAGGGGACCGGCGAGCGCGACATCAAGGACACGTGTTTCCCAGGGCCCCGCGCCACTGCCTCAAGGCTCCACTCACCGCGCGCGATTTTAAGACCGTAATCCTGACCGAGGAGGCGATACAGGGACCCTGCTGCTAGATCATGACCCAAAAGATCTGGGCACAGTAGCTCGGGAATATATGTTGTGGAAACAAGAATCGTCTCGTACCGAACAGCGCGTGCGTCCAATGACATGAACCCGTTCCCCCACTGGTTGCCCGAGGTGTAACGCAACGTCAGAGGGCGCGGGAATGGTGTCCTGTCCCTGTCGCGGAATAACCGTCTGTGGGTGTATACCGTGCAGCTCTACGTCCTCATAGAAGCCAGATGCTCGCTGAACGAATCGCTCCTGAAGTTTCGGCTTGGTGACAAATGTTCCCTTACCTTGCACGATCTGCAACTTACCGTCGTGGACGAGATCACTGATGGCCTTACGAACCGTGATGCGGCTCACGCCGAACTTGTCACAAAGATCGAGTTCCAATGAGATCGCCATAGCGGGAGACCAGATCCCGTCCGCAGTGCACGCGAACATATCAGGCGTAACGCGATGATATTTGGGGGCGAGCCTGTTTGTGTCGTTACTCGTCTCCACACAAGATACCATCTCTAGAACTCCACAGTGCTTTTCACCTACATAGCAAGCTTACTCTACGAATCAATCATCGTGTATCAGTACGTTATAATGTTTTACAGTCGTTGTCATTATGATAGTGCTGATGGCGGCCTGTCAAGTTGTCCAACCCATCTCCCCATCTCCGCGATAGCCGCGCCCGCACACAGATCGCCCGCTCGCGCCGCGTCTCCAATAGCTCGCGCCATCAAACCGTTCGTGCGTTCCAGCATCGGCAGCCGATCTGGCCTACATAAGTTCCGCGCCGACTCGATGAGGGCGGTTGACGAGACGCCGTGAGGTTCGCGGCGGAGCGCTCTTGCCACACGGCCACGTCGGACAGCGAGTGGAGCCTGCATGCAACGCATACGCACAAGCGATTCAGGTTGACAACCCCCATACACGACCGTGGAAAGGGGGCAAAAAGAAGATATGCGCGCATCGCTCGCGCTCGCGCCCTACCTGCGTTGGCATAACGTGTGGCCCATCTCGACGTTGCTGCACGCAAACAGGCCATGCACGTCTATGCGACGCGCTGCATGAACATTCATCCCCGGACGCAGTCACGCCTCCACCCCCCCTCGCTCAGGAACCGACGCGGCGCTGGCACGAGGTTGGCTGCAGCACGCTCCCATGCAGTGGCCGCTACGACATGCTGGCCCGCTTACGGTACGCCTTCCCGATGGATCATGTAATCGTTGCGCCGGACGATGACAACGGGGTACGCTAGCAGTCTGTCGGAGAGAAGCGGACTCTCCGTTTCGTGGGTGCTGATAGACGTAGCAGTATGAGTAGAACATTCAAAACCGTGGACTATGACGCGGCGCTTGACCTGACCGTGCGGTTGGGCGACTGCCTGCCGCCCGACCATCTGGCCCGCTTCGTGGTGGATAGCGTGGCCCTGCTTGACCTCTCGGCCCTCTACGCGCGTTATGGGTCGCGGGGTGGTGAGCCCTACGCGCCGGAGGGGTTGCTGGCCCTGCTCCTGTATGGCTATGCGACGGGCGTGTTCAGTTCGCGCAAGATCGAGCGGGCGACCTATGAGTCGGTGCCGTTCCGCTTTATCGCGGGCAATCGGCACCCCGACCACGACACGATCGCCAGCTTCCGCGCCACCTTTTTGCCCGACCTCAAGGGGTTGTTCGTGCAGGTGCTGCTGCTGGCGCAGGAAGCGGGCGTGTTGACGCTGGGCACGATCAGCCTGGACGGGACCAAGATCCACGCCGACGCCTCCAAGAGCAAAGCCGTGAGCTACAAACGGTTGCAGGAGATCGAAGCGCAGTTGCGGGCCGAGGTGGAGGAGTTGTTCGCGCTGGCGGAACAGATGGATGAGCGGGAGCGGCCGGATGGACTGGTCGTGCAGGACGAGATCGCGCGGCGGGAAGATCGGCTGACCCAGTTGGCGGCGGCCAAGGCGGTCATCGAGGCGCGCGCGCGGGAACGAGAGGCTCTGGAGCAGGCGGCGTACGCGGAAACGATGGCGCACCGGGCGGAGCAGGAGCGCACGACGGGACACCGGCCGCGCGGACGTGTACCCGCACCGCCCGTGCCAGGTCCACGGGCCAAGGATCAGTACAACTTTACCGACCCTGATTCGCGTATCATGAAGAACCCGACCGACCAGGGCTTCGATCAGGACTACAACGTACAGGTCGCAGTGGAGCAGGGCAGCTTGCTCATCGTGGGGACGTCGCTCTCCAACCACCCCAACGACAGTCACGAAGCCGCACCCACCCTCGCCGCGATCCCGCCGGAGGTGGGCACGCCGGACGCGGCGGCGCTGGATCACGGCTACTGGAGCCCTGCGACGTTGGAGGCGTGTGCCGTCCGAGACATCGAACCCTACATCGCGACCGGGCGTGAGCCCCATCCCCAGAGTTGGCAGGAACGCTTCGCACCAGAGCCCGCCCCCCCGCCGGGCGACGCCAGCGCTCAGGTGCGGATGGCGTACAAACTCAAAACGGCGGTCGGCAAGGCCATCTATGGCGCACGCAAATATACGGTCGAGCCCGTGATCGGCATCATCACGGAGGTACTCGGCTTCCGCCAATTCTCGTTACGGGGCGAAGGGGCTGCCGCTGGCGAGTGGCTCCTGGTCTGCCTGGCCTTCAATCTCAAGCGCTTCCATACCTTATCTCCGGTCTACTAAGGAGAAGTGTCCACATGTATCCACTCCATGCCGCGTGCATCCGAGACCGTTTTCTACCGCTGGACGCGCGTCGAGTACATGCGGCACCGGCCGGACACCACCCCCAGACAACTGTACTCTGCTCACGCAAACCAAGCTTCGTTCTCTCCGACAGACTGCTAGACCAACGCATCTCAGGTCTCAGATTGTACGTCGCCTCCCCCGCCACGTCGCACGTTCGCCAGCCATTAGTGCTGCATATACATGCGCTGCGTGGAATCTATATGCAGCGCCGGCATCAGCCCCCACCGTCGTCACCCACCTCATATGATGGGTGGCAGAAGGCCGCGCCATGATGGTATCGCTGTAAGACATGCCCTCTTCCACAAACGCCAACAAAACCATGTACTTGGGGCGGCAACTAGCAAAGCTTCAGACGCGAACAATATGTTGCCACATCGCGCGTATCTGGCGTACCACCATGACCACATCTTCCATAAAAATGAGTAGCCGTGGCACCGCGCCTCCCCTCGGACCCCCTGCCATCGGGTGTGCTGGTATTACCACTCCGATCCGTCCATGATCGTCGTCGTGTGGTCGCACGGCTATCGCCCTCCCGGTCAAGCCTGTTCGTCTGTAGGAGTCAAGGGAGGCGGGCTCACTGTCCCCTCCAGATCATGGCTAGGGGCCAATCCAGCAGGGGAGGATGCAAAGAACTCGTCGGCCAGGCGGAAGGCCACGTGCGCGTCTCGTGCTGCCCGCCGATCGTCGGGCTGGTCGCCAACGTACACGACATCCTCGTGGAGACCGACCGTCTCCATGAGTTCGCGCAACATCGTCCCGCTCGGTTTACGGCGCGCCACCTCGGCCGGGTCCCTGTAGCGATAGGCTTTCGCATGCGGATGGGCAACGCACACGGCGACGGGGGTATCTCCCGGCAAGCCCAACGCGGCGAGGACCGCCTCGATCTTACGCGCGACCTGGGACTCCGTCACATGGCCGAAGGCGACACCCACCTGGTTGGTCGCGATCGCGACGTGGTGGCCCTGCTCCCGCAGGGCGTGCAGCATCTCCCGCCGTCCTGGCAGCGCTTGCCAACTCGCATAGCGCCTGGTCGGCGTCTCCATATAGGATGAAATGAGCGTACCATCCATGTCAAAGATGAAGAGTGCCAGTGGGCCGTCCTCCTACCCGTGCCACGCGGAGCGTCTAGCGCGTCGCCCCCGTGATCTGACGCCCCTCTATCATCCGTGACCGGGCACACGACATGCAAGGGAGGAAACCGCAGGGACCATACAACAAGAAGAGCATGATGACCGACTCATTCACCGCGGACGGCACGTTGGCTCGCACAGAGCACCGGACGCGACGCGTGCTCGTGACCGGGGCCGCCGGCCGCATTGGCTCCTACTGTAAGCGCCGGTTTCGATCTGTTACAAAAAGCCGGTTTACGGTGTTACAGATAGGTCGTGCTGGTCAAGGCGGTTAGAACCCCATTTTACGCTCACGGGATGCCCACTCCTTGAAAAAAAGACGGTGCGCGGGTGATACACCTTAACCCGGCAAAGCGTAACAGTTCAAAGCTGGCACTTACACCTACTTTGCCGCCCATGCCCCGGACCGCTATGACCTGCGCCTAATGGTGCAGGACGCGGCGCAGGGAGAGGCGATCGCGCCATACGGGGAGGTGGTCGTGGCCGATCTGAGCGACCTGAACCGTTTGAAAGATCTTTGCCAGGGCATCGACACCGTCGTGCATCTGGCTGGTGACCCCAGCCCCGACGCCACCTGGGATAGCCTACTCCAGACCAACATCATCGGGACCTATCACACCATCGTGGCCGCTAAAGCGGCGGGCTGCCACCGCGTTGTCTACGCCTCCTCGATCCACGCCGTCTCCGGCTATCCCGCCGACGTGCAGGTCAAGACCCACGAGCCGGTCAATCCGGGCGATCTCTACGGCGTCTCCAAGTGCTTCGGTGAGGCGTTGGGGCGCTACATGGCCGAGCAGGAGGGCCTCTCCGTCATCGCCCTGCGCATCGGGGCCTTCCAGCCGCTGGAGACCGTGCAACAGGAGGACGGCCTGGCCTATCTCGACGCCTTCGTCTCGCAGCGTGACCTGCATCAGCTCATCGTGCGCTGTATCGACGTTGAGGATGTGCGCTTCGCCGTGCTGCACGGGCTCAGCGACAATCGCTTCAAGCGGTTGGACATCTCGGACGCACGTGTCCTGGTCGGCTACGCCCCCCAGGATGATGCGCTGGCGGAGTTGCCCCAGCTCAAAGAGGTGGCCGTGCGCGAGACCGTCAACGCGCACAATCAATCCGATGAGGGCCGGGAGTCAGGTCTGCGGGACGACGTGTAAGAGCGCCGTCCCGCCGTGTCAGGGCGCTAGGCGATGGTGGAGTCGCTGGCCTCCTCGCCGCCTTCCAGCGTCGTGCGCGCCTCCGTCTGTGCGGGCTCGGACGGCGTGGGCTTCTGCACGATGCCGTAGCCAATCAGCGCTCCGGCTCCCAGCAACGCCACCGCCGTCAACGCCGGGGGTATCTCGATGCCCAGTGCCTCATCCAGGGAATAGTCCCCCGGTCCCGTGAGCATCAAACCCACGGCCACCGCGCTGTTGAGCAGCGGAAGTTCCGCGCCACCCGCGCTGACCCAGATCGGCTTACCCCAGTGTGCTTTGGCCGTGGCCATCGTCATCGCGGAGAGGGTCCCGATGGGACCAAAGGGGTGCAACAAACCGAGGGCCGTGAGCGTTCCGCCCCCAAACTCAGAGAGGGCCGCCGCCGTCCCCCAGAGATGACCGGGGCGCAGGCCCATCATCTCCATCATCCCCGCGGTTCCTTTGAGGCCCGGTCCCTCAAAGGCCCCGAACAGCTTCTGGGCACCATGCCCCGCCATAAGTCCCCCGACGACCCCCCGTATGACCGTTAACCCAAGATCCCGCATTAATCTTCTCCTTCTCCTATTGTTCATCTCACCGTCCAAGCGCCTGTATCCTCGTCCTCCCCTGAGCGTTCGCCCACCCCGACCACAATCCTCACCACCGACGTCCATCGTGGACACGTGAGCGTTAGAGTGCGCAGCTCTCGCCGTCGCAGCTCTCCGCGGAACCCGCGCCACCTGCCATCACCAGCGGATGCGCCGCCGCCCACGCGGCCTCCAACGTCTCCTGGAACACGGCGACGGGCTGTGCGCCGGAGACGCCGTAGCGCTCATCGATCACCACGAAGGGGACACCCGTGATCCCGAACCCGACCGCCCGGCGCTCGTCCGCCCGGACCTCATCCGCGTAGGCGTCACTGGCGAGGACGGCACGCGCCTCGTCCGCCGGAAGACCCGCCGCCGCGACAATCGCGACAAGGGTCTCCCGATCACCGATCGCGGCCCCTGCGGTAAAGTAGGCGTGCAGCAACGCCTCCTTGATCGCGTCCTGACAGCCGTGCGCGGCGGCGAGGTGGATGAGACGATGGGCATCGAACGTGTTGCCCGGCTGCGCCTTATCCAGATGATAGGTGAGGCCATCCGCGGCGGCCAGCTCCGTGAGCTGCGCGTTCGCTGCTGCGGCCCCCTCTGGCGTGGTCCGCATCTTTGTGGCCAGGAGGTCCGTCAGCGTCCCAGGGTAGCGCTGGGGCGCGCTGGGGTCTAACTCGAAGCTGCGCCAGGTGACCCGCACCGCATCGGCGTGCGCGAACCCGGCAAGCGCCGCTTCAAAGCGGCGCTTGCCGATGTAACACCAGGGGCACACAACATCAGACCATATCTCGACGTCCATGCGGTCTCCTTCTCGTCGATCATCGGGCCGCGTACCATGTCAGCACGCCACCCGTCCATTACTTCACTAGCCGTACTATATACTATATAGTGTAGCAGGTAGAGACAACGCGGCGCGATAACCCGCGCGTCCTGCGCACGCGTGAGAGCATCCGCCTACGCCCCGCGCGCTCCCCGCGTTCACACAGTTGCGTTATGGCCCCGCCCCTCACCTGCTGGGTGAGCGGGCGCGCCGTGGGACACGGTAGGATAAAGGGGCTGGTGCGGTCCGGCACCGCAGGCCGCACCAGGGAGTGCAGGACCAGGATGATGCAGACCGGGTGGCCACCGGCCCGGAGCGACGCTAGCCAACGGAGACAGACGATGGGTGTGACCACCCCTGATACGACCGCACCGAGTGGGCCCCCGCTCGCAACGCTGGAGGCGGTGCTTGAGCGTATCACGTACGCCAACGAGGAGACCGGCTACACCGTCGCACGCGTGGCGACACGCGGCGGCGGGAGCGACCTGCTCACGGTGGTCGGCTCCCTTCTCGGCGCGCAGCCCGGCGAGAGCCTGCGCATGCAGGGCGTCTGGAAGTCGCACCCCCAATACGGCCGTCAGTTCGAGGTGCGCGGCTACACGACGGTCCTCCCCGCGACCATCCAGGGCATCCGCCGCTATCTGGGCTCCGGCCTCATCAAGGGCATTGGTCCCAAGATGGCCGAGCGCATCGTCGACCGCTTCGACGCGGACACCCTGCGCATCATCGAGGAGGAGCCCGCGCGCCTGATCGAGGTCCCGGGCCTCGGCCCCAAGCGCACGGCCATGATCGGGCGGGCGTGGGAGGAGCAGAAGGCCATTAAAGAGGTCATGCTGTTCCTCCAGGGCGTCGGTGTCTCGACCTCGCTGGCCGTGCGCATCTACAAGACCTACAAAGACGCCGCCATCTCGGTCGTGAAGAACGAGCCGTACAAGCTCGCGGGCGACGTGTGGGGCATCGGCTTCAAGACGGCGGACAAGATCGCGCAGGCCATGGGCATCCCGCACGACAGCCCCAAGCGCGTCAAGGCCGGTCTCCAGTTCGCCCTGTCTGAAGCCAGCGACGACGGCCACTGCTACCTGCCGGACGCGGATCTGATCGCGCAGGCGACCGAAATCCTGGGCGTCGAGGCGGCGCTGGCCGAGGCGTGCCTGGAGGAGCTGTCCGCCGAGGAGGGAGTGGTGATGGAGTACCTGCCGGGCGAGGACGGCGAGAGGGTGACCGCCGTCTACCTCGTCCCCTTCCACCGTGCCGAAGTCTCACTGGCCAACGGACTGCTGCGCCTGCTCACCGCGCCCACGGAACGCCTCAGCGCGTTCGAGAACGTCGACTGGGAGAAGGCTGTCGGATGGCTGCACACGACGACCGGAAGCACACTGGCGCCCGCGCAGGCGGAGGCGGTGCGTCTAGCCCTCACGGAGAAGGTCGCCGTCCTCACCGGCGGCCCTGGCTGCGGCAAGAGCTTCACGGTGCGCTCGATCGTGGCGCTCGCCAAAGCGAAACGGGCGAAGATCATCCTGGCCGCGCCGACGGGCCGCGCGGCCAAGCGCCTCTCAGAACTCGCGGGGATGGAGGCCTCCACGCTGCACCGCCTGCTCCAGCTGCGGCCGGGCGGCGACGCCGCCTTCAACCGCGACACGCCGCTCGACGCCGACCTCGTGGTGGTGGACGAGGCCTCGATGCTGGACGTGCTCCTCGCCAACACCCTCGTCAAGGCGGTCGCGCCGGGCGCGCACGTGCTCTTCGTGGGCGACGTGGACCAGTTGCCGAGCGTCGGAGCCGGGGAGGTGCTGCGCGACCTGCTCGGGGCCGGGGTTATCCCCAGCGTTCGGCTGACGCAGATCTTCCGTCAGGCCCAGGAGAGCGGGGTCGTCACCAACGCGCACCGGATCAACGCCGGGCAAATGCCCGTTACGCGGGAACTGCCCGACTTCTTCCTGTTCGCTGAGGACGACAACGAGCGCGTCGCCGATCTAACGGTAGACATCGTGGCGAATCGACTCCCACGGCGGTTCGGGCTTGACTCGCGCCGCGACGTGCAGGTGCTCTGTCCAATGCATCGCGGGCCGGCTGGAGCGGGGGCGCTCAACGAGAAGCTGCAGGAGGCGCTCACCCCCGCACGGCCGGGCGCGCCTGAGCGGCGCTTCGGCGGGCGAGTGTATCGGGTGGGCGATAAGGTGACGCAGATCCGCAACAATTATGACAAGGGGACGGCCGGCGTCTTCAACGGCTCGGTCGGGGTCGTCACCGGCCTCTCGCTGGAGGAGCAGGAGCTGCGTGTCTTCATGGACGAGGAGGAGGAAATCGTCTACGGCTTCGATGAGTTGGACGAACTCACGCACGCCTACGCGGTCAGTATCCACCGGTCTCAGGGCAGCGAGTACCCCTGTGTCGTCGTGCCGCTGACGACCTCGGCGTGGCTGATGCTCCAGCGTAACCTCCTCTATACGGCCGTGACGCGCGCCAAGCGCATTGTCGTGCTCGTCGGCAGCAAGCGGGCGCTGGCGAAGGCGGTGCGCACGGAGGGCGCGGGGCGACGGCATACGGCGCTGGCCGAACGGCTGCGGCGCGCAGGGCCAAAGAGCGCGGGGCCTGCGATACGGCCAACGACACGCGCTGATTCGGTCGCCAAGCGGCGCGTCGCAGAGCAGGGATCACCCTATACGCCGGGGGCTCCCTGACCATAGAGTGGCTGCACGGCAAATCGGTCCCCCAGCGTCCGCACAGACGGGTCGTCAAAGATGTCACCGATCCCGGCGCCGTACCAGCGCCTTCACAAGAAAGGGGAATGATGGACCCATCCGAGGAGACGAACTCGATCGCCGCGACAAACGCACAGCCGGCAGCGCACGCGCGGCGTGGCCGACACGGAGCAGACGCAGCGCCAGCCGTGGACGAACCCGAGCGGGTACCGGACGTCATCAACCTCCCGGCTCTGGTACGTGCAGCGGTGGCCGATGGACCGGTGTGGACGCACACGAGCACCGATCTGAACGTGAACCTCATCGTCGTCAACGGGCCGGGCGGCGTGCCGGACCACACTAATGACGAGGTGGACGTCGTCTTCATCGGCGTTGAGGGAACCGGGACCATTGTGATCGACGGGGTGCACCATCAGCTCACGGCTGGCTCTCTCGTGATTGTGCCCAAGGGCACGCGCCGTGGACTCACGGTCACGGAGGGACGCTGCGCGTATGTGACGTGTCATCGACGGCGCACGCCTTTGTGGCCCCGCGGCATCGCCCGCACGGAGAAGCCGTCGACATAGGCTCACGCGGGATGCCTTCTTGTGGACCCTTGAGTGCGGGCCGTCGCACACGTCAGGCGTATCGTGTAGTACTATTACGGTGTGACACTTTCCACACACTTCGACGAGGCGCTTCTCTTCGCCACGCGGCTGCATGCGGGCCAGCTGCGCAAGGGAACGAACGTCCCCTACGTCGCGCACCTGCTGGCCGTCGCCAGCATCGTCCTGGACTACGGTGGGACGGAGACCGAGGCGATAGCCGCGCTGCTTCACGACGCCGTGGAAGACCAAGGGGGTCCGCCGACGCGCGAAGAGATTCGGCGGCGGTTCGGGGCCGAGGTCACAGCCATCGTGGACGGCTGCTCAGACACGGACTAGGTTCCCAAGCCGCTGTGGCAGGCGCGCAAAGAGGCGTACCTTGCACGCCTCAGCACGGAGCCCGCGTTCGTTCGTCTGGTTTCAGCCGCCGATAAGCTACACAATATCCGTGACATCGTGGCTGCCTACCGCTCAATCGGCGAGGCCTTGTGGGGCCGATTCAATGGTGGCCGTGAGGGCACGCTGTGGTACTATCGTGCCCTTGTCCGCGTCTACCGCGCGACCGACGCTGTTCCTGGGTTAGTCGATGAACTCGACCGTGTGGTCACGGACCTCGAACGCCTTGCCGCGCGGACGGCGTAATGGACACCTCTCCATTGTCCTTCCTGCGCGCAACACGCCAGCCCGTGTGTCATCGTCGGATAAACTAAGGTCACCAGGAAAGGGGGCGCACCCTGCGCGACATAGAGCTAGCCGTCAGTCCAAACGCGCGCGGTGAGCGGCGTATCTCTCCGACCGACGTCTCGCAGTTCCTGCGCCTCGAGCAATGCGAGCGCTACCTGCGCCTACGCCTGCACGAGCGGTCGGGCCACTACAATTTCCTGCGCGACTATGGCGTGTATCCGCAGTCCATCCCTCCGCTCCTCACGCGCTCCGGCGCTGACTTCGAGGACAGCGTAGAGCAGGGCATTGCCAGCCGCTATCCGACCGAGGACTTTGGAGCGGACGGACCACGTGGCAGCGACCGGGATGTGAGCAACGCGGCCGTGGTCACGATTGGACGTGCCCTGCCGCCCGGCGACACGCGTGTGCTTTTCCAACCACGGTTGCTTGTGGCCCTGAACGGCTGGTTGCTGCGCGGTGACGTCGATATCCTGCGCCTTGAGCGCGATGCAGAGGGCCGCCTCCACGTCCTGATCGCCGATATTAAAAGTTCGACCAGCGCCAAGGTCGAGCATCGTCTCCAGGTCGCCTTTTACCATGAGATGCTTGCCACGCTCTTCCGTCAGGACGGCGTGGCCCATGAGGAGATTGAGATGGCGGTCCTCTATCGGGGACCGGCTGCCGGCGACGAGGGACTCTCTAAGGACGATAAGGCGCGCCACGCCGCGCAGCAGGCGGCGGCCGTAGCACTGTTCAACGTCACGGACGGCCTGCTCGAGATCGTCGCGGATCCCCAGAGTTACCGTCAGGCGGTGCAGGACCTGGTGACCGGAACGGATTCGACGGCGGACCGCGTCGCGGCGGCCCCCTTCGATACCGTGCCGTTCCACCTCACCACGAAGTGTGACGGGTGCCTTTATACCGAATTCTGCATGAAACGCAGTGCTCAGCAGGACGATCTCTCGTTGATCCCCCACCTCACGTTGCAGGATAAAGCGGCGTTGCAGCGGGTCGGCATCAGCTCGACACGGGATCTGGCCAGCATGAAGGAACTGCCCGAGGCACGGGAGGGGGAGCCCACACCGTACGACCTCCAAGCAGTGCGGGGGCAGGAAGTGCTGATTCAACGCGCCGCCGCGACCTGGCCGGTTGGGCCACGACTTGACGAGTTGATCCACCGGGCACGCCACTACCGGCGCTTGAAAGGCGACGCGATCACGGCGCTGCCGTTTATTCCAAGCAAGGGCTACGGCAGTTTGCCCTATACGGACGCGCAGCACAACCCGAACCTGATCCGTGTCTACATCGATGTGCAGCAGGACTATCTCCAGGATCGCGTGTACCTACTCGGCGCGCTGGTCGCCCCCTGTGAGGAAGGGATCGCCCAGCCCGACCGCCGGCGTGCGATCGTGCGCGTGGCCGAGGGGCCGCCCGACGACGCCCAGGAGGAGGCCCTGTTCCTGTCGTGGATCGACGACACGATCCGCGCTATTGTGGACCTCGCCGCGCCGGACGCCGACGGGCAGCCGCGGGCGCCGATCCACCTCATCTTCATGACGGACCTCGCCCAGTCGCTCCTCCTCGATGGGCTCGGACGACACGCGCGTCGCGTGTTCGGCGCGACCCCGCTCTACGACTTCGTGACGCAGTTAGCGGCCTTCGACTCCCCGGTCTCGACGATCCTGGACCACGACATCCAGGAGTTGAAAAACTATCCGATGGTCTGCCAGTCGTTACAGGCGGTCGCGGCCTACCTCAAGTTCGACTGGAACACGCCCGCGCCGTACCGCGAGATTTTCCATGAGCGTCTCTTTGATTTCTGGCGCAAGCTGGAGGGCGATGACCGCCGCGATCCGGAGGAGTCAGCGTGGTATACGAGCCGGGCGCGCTTTGGGAGCCAGATGCCGCTCGAGTATGCGTACGCCGCCTGGGGCGACCTGGAGACTATGCGGCGACCGCGGCAGGAGGATGCTGGTGCTGCAGTCATCGAGCCCGCGGCGCAGACCCCACCCGTCTCCGCAGTGGCGCCGGACTATGCGCCGTATCGCCACGCGACAATCCCGCTCCTGGTTGGATTCGCCGAACGCCGTCTCGACGCGATGGAGCATATCACGAGTGCGTTCAAAGGCAACAAGGACACCGAGAAGCGGGCCTTCGACCTGCCCGACCTGAGCGCCTTTGTGGAGCGGGCGCAGACGCTCGCCCAGGCGCTGGTCGAGTTTGTCACCGTCGAGCGGCATGTCTGGCTGGGAGCCTGGAAAACCGCGCGCCTTGCCCCCCCAGAGCGGCGCGTTCTGGCGGGCCAGACGCTGCTCGTGCGCTACGACCCGGCCGACCAGGAGGATCCCGACGTCGTGGAACGGAACCGTGACAATTGGCGACGACAGGCCCTCAAGGACCAGTATTACGCCGCCTACCGCACGGAACATCCGGGAGCGCGCCGCGTCATGCTGTCGAAAGACCAGAAAGCGGCCTGTGCGTGGTCGCCCGCCGGCTTGCAGGTCCGGCTGCGCCTAGAGGTGGCCGGTGTGGATTGCAGCCTGGCCGAAGCCGTGGCCCTCTCGACGCTGCGGGAGGGCAAGCGCCTCGTGGTATGCCCGCGCCTGATGGTCGATTCACGCCTGCCCGTCGCGGAGCAAAAGCCTCTCACCCCCACGGCCAAGCGTCTGTTCTACGGGATGAGGGCAGAGCTGGTGAAGATTGATCCCGTCGTGGCCGAGAATGGCGACACGGTCGCCGCCTATGCCGTGGTTGAGCTGTTGCCTCCGATGGGCGGGAGCGACAAGAATGGCTTCACCTTTGCGTCGATGGACGAGCCTTTATTGGTGGAGGGCGCGCTCTACACACTCGACGAAGACCCCAACAATCCCTACGGCGCGATGTGCCTGGAGGTGGCGAAGGGGCTAGCGAGCAGACGGCCCAATACGTTCTATCAGCGGCTGACCGACCCGACGGGGGCACGCGTGACCTGGTCAGCGGAGGCTGCGAACGGACAGGCCCGCTTTCTGGCCGGGCTCGACGCGCTCCATGCGGCCGACGCGTTCCACACCCTCGAGGAGAGCAAACGCGCCTATATTGGCGGGCACGGCGACACCCCAACGCTGCTGGTTCAGGGGCCACCGGGGACGGGGAAGAGCTACGCAACGGCCTTCGCCCTCTTCGCCCGCCTGCAAGGAGCGATGGCAGCCGACCGTGATCTGCGGGTGTTCCTCTCGTGCCACACCCACGCGGCCACCGATGTGCTGTTGCATAACGTGCGCGAGGTGCAAGAGATGTTGCGGGGATGGGCACGGACGCATCCGGAACTGAGCGCAACCTATTTCGACCCCCGCCTGCTACAGACGCCGTTATTCCGGGCGCAGCCGAAGGACAGCCAACCGAGCGGAATTATCGTTCTTCCCAAGGACAAGGAGCGAACAACGGGCACGCCGACCGCCGTCGAAACGCTGAGCGCAACGCGCTGGCTGGTGATGGGTGCGGGGCCAGCCGGTATACGAAGCGTGCTCAAAGACACCTGGCCGAAGGATCTCTTCGGCCATGACCTCTGCGATTGCCTGATCCTTGATGAGGCCTCGCAGATGAACTTGCCTGAAGCGGCGATGGCGGCGCTCCCGCTCAAACCGGAGGGCCAGCTGATCGTCGTCGGCGACCATCGCCAGATGCCGCCGATCGTGGCCCATGACTGGAGCACCGAGCCGCGCCGCACGGTCAAGGAGTTCCGCTCGTACGAGTCCTTGTTCCTGGCGCTCCTCCCGCTCGGGTTGCCGATGATCCGGTTCGCGGAAAGCTTCCGCCTCCACGCGGATATGGCCGAGTTCCTCCGTCACGAGATCTATCAGCAGGACGGCATCGCCTATCACTCCCATCAGCGGAACACGCTCCCTTCCGTCGCCCATGAGGACTTGTTCGTGGCAAGCGTGTTGCGACCCGAGCATCCGCTTGTTGTGATCGTCCACGATGAGGCGCACAGCCAGGTGCGCAATCCGTTCGAGCAGGCGCTGATCACGCCGGTGCTTGAAGCGCTGGCCGATCCCGCGACCTACGGGCTTGGCCCGCAACATGGCTTGGGCGTCGTCGTGCCCCACCGGGCGCAGCGAGCGGCCCTGCGTGAGAGTGTGCCAGCCCTGACGCTCCGTGACCCGGCGACGGGGGCGATCGTGTGTTCTGCCGTCGACACGGTGGAGCGCTTTCAGGGGGACGAGCGGACGGCGATCCTCGTTAGTGCCACGGAGAGTGACCGCGCCTATGTACTAGCTTCAAGCGAGTTCCTCCTTGATCCGCGCCGCCTCACGGTGGCGCTGAGCCGGGCAAAGCGTAAAATGGTGCTGGTGGCTTCGCGCTCCGTCTTCACCGTGTTTAGCGCCGATGAGGAGACCTTTGCCCAGGCGCAGCTGTGGAAGAACCTGCTCCGGCGCACGTGTACAGTCAAGCTGTGGGAGGGGGAGCGTGATGGCCAGTATGTCGAGGTCTATGGGAATGTATTGGCACAGTAGTGCAGCGTTCTACCCGTGCTCACACGTCGGCTGGAACAACATACTGAACACGAATACCGATGGAATTAGGGGGCGATTCGATGAACTCAAGTAGGTACGGCGAACGTGCATGAGGGTAGGGGTTGACATGTTGGGCCGTTCCTAGCACACTAATGCCACAAGGTATATTATTTCTCCGCATTATCGCTTAGGCTTAAGCGCGATGGAGATGAATAGAACGCATATGGCAACGCTTCGTCACCTTTGTGAGTCCCGCCATCTTACACAAACGGGGCTTGCTGGCGCAGCCGATGTGTCGCCGTCGACGGTCTATCACATTGGAGCCGGCAAGGTGAGGCCTCGGCCTTATCGTACGATGCCTCGCTCGAGCGCTCAACGTTGATCCGCAATCAATCGATGCTGGCGTGGATAAAGAAGTCGTAATTTGATGCAAGAGAACAGGACGACGCCATGGCAAGGAGAGCATCGACAATCTCTTGTGGTACGTCTGAGTGTCTGATTCAGCATTTATGGGCAAAATCTAGTCGGGATCGTGCAATAAAGCAGCATGATAAGGTCTGAATAGGTAGGGATAGTATGGCATACGGACAAACGACATGCTGACCGGGGACATACGCAATCAGGTCGATCAAATCTGGAACGCCTTCTGGTCGGGAGGCGTCTCGAATCCGCTGTCAGTCATCGAGCAGATCACCTATCTATTGTTTATCAAGCGTCTCGATGACCTGCAAACGCTCGAAGAGAGCAAAGCTGAAGCTCTAGGCATCGCTATTGAGCGCCGCATCTTTCCTGAGGGAACCGATGACAAAGGCCGCTCCTATGCCGATCTTCGGTGGTCGCGGTTCAAGAACTTCGAGCCGCGCGACATGATGTCCGTGGTTGATGAGCACGTCTTTCCGTTTCTGCGTACCCTGGGCGAGGAAGGGTCGAGCTATGGCCGCCATATGCGTGATGCGCGTCTCGGCTTTAGTAACCCCGCTTTGCTCGCCAAAACAGTCGAGATGCTCGACAAGATCCCGATGGAGGATCGAGACACGAAGGGCGATCTCTACGAGTACATGCTCGGAAAGATCGCGAGCGCTGGACAGAATGGTCAGTTCCGTACGCCGCGCCATATTATCCAACTGATGGTCGCGCTGGTTGAGCCAACGCCTGACGACGTGATCTGCGATCCAGCCGCAGGCACCTGCGGCTTCCTTGTCACCGCCGGTGAATATCTCCGCGATCACCAGGCCGCGCTCTTCCGCGATGAGGCGAAGCGCCAGCATTTCCATGAGCGCATGTTCCACGGCTTCGACTTCGACCCGACCATGCTACGCATCGGCTCGATGAACATGACGCTTCACGGCGTCGACAATGCCGATGTCACCTATCGTGACAGTCTCGCGCAGGATCACGCCGCTGATGCGGGAACCTATTCGCTCATCCTCGCTAATCCTCCCTTTGCCGGCTCGCTCGATTACGAGGCCACGGCCAAGGATCTTCAACAGATCGTCAAGACGAAGAAGACTGAACTACTCTTCCTCGCGTTGTTCCTGCGTCTACTCAGGACGGGCGGCAGGGCGGCGGTGATCGTGCCGGATGGCGTGCTATTCGGCTCATCGAAGGCCCACCAGGACATGCGCCGGATGTTGGTCGAGGACCACAAACTCGATGCAGTCATCAAGATGCCGTCAGGTGTCTTCCGCCCCTATGCGGGTGTCTCGACGGCTATCTTGGTCTTCACGAAAACGGGCGTCGGTGGTACCGATGACGTGTGGTTCTATGACCTTCAAGCCGATGGCTTCTCTCTTGACGACAAGCGCACCGCTCTCCTGCCCTCTGAAAAGCTTGGAGCAACGCCCCTTGAGGTGTTGAGCACACAGGAGCATACCCGCAACAATCTGCCCGACGTGCTAGCTCGTTGGAAGGGTCGTGACGGCGCAGAGCGTGAGCGACCGCGCACCGTACAGAGCTTCTGCGTGTCTAAAGCTGAGATTGCCGCAACCGGCAGCTATGACCTGTCGCTCAATCGATATAAGGAGATGGAGCACGAAGAGCAGATTTATGCTGTGCCAATCGATATCCTTCATGATTTGCGTGACTTGGAGGAAGAGATTTCCAGCGGCCTCACCAAGCTTGAGGTGATGCTGGGATGATGAATTGGCCTCGCGTACATTTAGGTGACGTAGCTAAGATTGAGCGAGATGGAGTAGCCCCCTCTGTAATCCCGAATGGCACTCTATACGTTGGTCTTGAGCATATTGAGCCGGGTGGACGATTGCTTGACGTTAGGCAAGTGTTTAATGGCGAGCTCGCGAGTACGAAATTTCGGTTCAGCCCGCGTCATCTCCTCTATGGCAAACTGCGTCCCTATTTGGCGAAGATTGCGATGCCCGGATTTGAAGGCGTTTGTAGTACCGACATTCTTCCTGTACTCCCAGGTCCTAATCTGGATCGTTCATTCCTCGCCCACATTCTACGTCAGCCCGAGATGGTTGCGCTTGCCGCCTCTCGGTCTGAAGGCGCAAACCTACCTAGATTAAGTCCGAAAACCCTTGCGGACTTCAAAATCCCTCTCCCTTCCCTTGACGAGCAGAAGCGCATCGCGGCCATCCTCGACCAGGCCGATCACCTGCGCTGGCTGCGGCAGCGTGCCCTCGATCGGCTCAACGATCTGGGCCGGGCGATTTTCTTTGAGATGTTTTACGCAGCTGAACAATTCGATGAGTGTCCACTGCGCGATTTGTGTGAAGTTATTACCGATGGAACACACTATACGCCAACCTATGTAGACGAGGGGATCATGTTCCTTTCTGCTAAGAATGTAACTTCCGGGTACGTGGATTGGGCCAGTGTAAAATACATCCCACCTAGACTTCATAAAGAACTTCAGAAGCGTGTCGCGCCGCAGGTCAATGACATTCTTTTAGCAAAGAATGGCACTACGGGGATCGCTGCTATAGTCGACAAAGATTTCACATTTGATATTTACGTTAGCCTTGCGCTTCTTAGACCTAGCAAAGAAGTGCTCCCTACTTACCTGCATCATGCACTTAATTCTCAGCAATGCGTAAGTCAGTTTCATGCTGCCTTGAAAGGGATAGGGGTTCCCAATTTACATCTCAAAGATATTCGTCAGGCGAGAATTCCGAAGCCGCCCCTTGCATTGCAGGATGAGTTTGTCCAACGAATCGTTAAGGTGGAGAAGGTGCGTGAACAACATCGCGTATCGTTGGAGTCCATGAACGCATTATTCGCTGCCCTCCAACATCGCGCGTTCAACGGGGAGTTGTGATATGAAAGCCACCGAAGCTACGCTCCTCGCTTTTCTTAAGAAGTCTCCACAATTCGTCATCCCGATCTATCAGCGCACCTATTCATGGACCGAGAAGGAATGCCGTCAGTTATGGGACGACATCGTGCGGGCGGGAAGCAACGACAGCATTACAGTACATTTTGTAGGGTCGATTGTCTACATCGAAACGGGTCTGTCGCAAGTGACCCATCAAGCGCCGTTGCTCGTGATCGACGGCCAGCAGCGACTAACGACCGTCACACTCCTCATCGCCGCGCTCGCCGAGGCGCTTGGCGACACCGAACCGATCGACGGCTTCTCCGCACGCAAGCTGCGCAACTACTACCTCGTGAATCCGGAGGAAAGCGGCGAGCGGCACTATAAGCTACTGCTGTCGCAGACGGACAAGACCTCGCTCACCGCTCTTGTTGGCGGCAATGAGCAGCCTAAGGATAGGTCGCTCCGCGTAACCGAGAATTTCGCGCTGTTCGATGACCTCATAAAGGTCCGTAAGGGCGATCTTGGCGCCGTGTGCAACGGACTCGCGAAGCTCGTCGTCGTCGACATTGCGCTCAACCGCGACCAAGACAACCCGCAGCTCATCTTCGAAAGCATGAACTCGACCGGTCGTGAACTCAGTCAAGCCGACCTCATCCGCAACTTCATCCTCATGGGTCTTGAGCCGGATCTTCAGACTCGGCTCTACGACCACTACTGGCGGCCAATGGAGGTCGACTTCGGCCAGGAAGCCTACACGATCCATTTCGACGGGTTCATGCGCCACTACCTGACGGTGAAAACCGGCGACATTCCCCGATTGAATGAGGTGTATGAGGCGTTCAAGGCCCACGCCCGTTCACCAGAAGTCGTGGCTACCGGAGTGGAAGCTCTGGTCAAGGATATCCGTGACTTCGCGCGCTATTACTGTGCCATGGCGCTCGGCGTAGAAACCGACACGGACCTCAAGCTCGCGTTCCACGACCTGCGCGAATTGAAAGTCGACGTTGCCTATCCATTCTTGTTAGAGCTCTATCACGACTATGCCGTGGGTGCTCTGGCTAAAGAGGATCTCGTGTCCTCCGTCCGCTTGGTCGAGGCGTATGTCTTCCGCCGCGCGATCTGTACCATACCAACAAACTCCATGAACAAGACCTTTGCGACCTTCACGAAGGCGCTCAAGAAGGATCGCTACCTGGAGAGTATTCAAGCCCACTTCCTTGGCCTGCCGTCCTATCGGCGGTTCCCGCACGATGAGGAATTCCGCCGTGACCTGCAAACTCGTGATCTCTATAACTTTCGCAGCCGGAGCTACTGGTTACGCCGCTTAGAGAACCACGGGCGCAAAGAACGTGTCGCGGTCGATGAATATACGATCGAGCACATCATGCCGCAAAACGAGAATCTGTCTACTGCGTGGCGCGCTGACCTAGGTCTAGACTGGGAGCGTATTCATCAGACGTGGCTGCATACGCTCGGCAACCTCACACTGACCGGATACAACTCCGAATACAGCGATCGGCCTTTCAGCGAGAAGCGCGACATGGAGGGAGGCTTCCGTGAGAGCCCGCTGCATGTGAACGCCGGTTTAGGCCAGCTTGATCACTGGGATGAGGAGGCGATCAAGGGGCGCGCCGGCAAACTCGCGGACACGGCGCTCGATGTCTGGTCCGCGCCGGTCCTGCCTGCTGACATTCTTGACACCTATCGCTCCAAGGCAGCGGTGACCACGTCTTATACGATCAACGATCACCCTCATCTCCTGACGCCGTCCATGCGGATACTCTTCGATGCCTTTCGTAAGGACGTGCTCGCGCTCGACCCGTGTGTAACCGAGGAGTTCCTAAAGCTCTATGTCGCGTACAAGGCGGAGACTAATTTTGTCGACGTGGTGCCACAAGCGAAGCAGTTACGCTTGTCACTCAATCTGAGCTTTGCTGAGATCAGCGACCCGAAAGGGATGTGCAAGGACGTGTCCAACCTTGGACGGTGGGGCAACGGCGATGTCGAGGTGCGCCTCAATAGGCTGGACGACGTCCCCTATGTGATCGGCTTGGTGCGCCAGTCTCTTGAGCGCCAGTTAGGGAATGGAGAGGACATGTGAGCCAATTCGCCTTCCTTGAGGCTGAATTCCCGGCTGTCTTCGACTATGCGCGTAAGACAGAGCATGCGGCCCTCTCCGATCCCCGTGCCGCGTGCTTCTACGCCCGCCTCGCGCTTGAGACAGCGGTCAAATGGATGTACGACCATGATCGGGCGCTACGCCTACCCTATGATGACACGTTGGCCGCACTCCTCTATGAACCGAGCTTTCGTGGCGTGGTTGGTGACGCCGTACTCACCAAGGCCCGCATCATCAAGGACCTCGGTAATCGTGCCGTGCACGATACACGCGCCGTTGCGCCAGAGTCGGCAGTGACCGCAGTGCGCGAACTGTTCCACATTAGTTACTGGCTGGTGCGTACCTACGCCACAGGCGCGAAGCCTGAGGCAGGACTTCAGTTTTCAATCGAGACCCTGCCCCGGACCGCTCAAGTCGAAGCAACGGCGCTCGCACGATTAAAGGAGATGGCTAAACGCTTCGCTGAGACGACCAAGGCGCGCGATGACGCCGTGGCCGCGCGTGTCCAGACCGAGCAGCAGCGAGCCGACCTAGAGGCCGAACTCGCCCGTCTCCAGGCGGAGGTGGCCGCCGTCAAGGCGGCAAACCTAGCCGCCCCCGACACCCATGATTACAACGAGCAGGAGACCCGCGACGCCTTTATTGACTTGCTCTTGCATGAAGCTGGCTGGGCGCTCGACCAGCCTCGCGATCGCGAATACGCGGTCACGGGCATGCCCAACACTACGGGAGAGGGCAGCGTCGATTATGTTTTGTGGGGCGATGACGGCAAGCCCCTTGGCTTGGTCGAGGCCAAGCGGACCAAACGTGATGCGCGCGTGGGACAGCAGCAGGCAAAGCTCTACGCTGACTGCCTGGAACAGGCATTTGGTTGCCGCCCCCTCATCTTCTACTCCAATGGCTATGAGCATTGGCTATGGGATGACGTTAGCTACCCGCCCCGCGCCGTTGGGGGATTTCTGACGAAGGACGAACTGATGCTTATTCATCAGCGTCGGTCCACGCGGAGGTCCCTCACGACGGTCCCGATTGATCCCGCGATTGCGGGACGCTTCTACCAGACGCGCGCCATCCGGCGCATCGATGACGCGTTCGAGTGCGACCGTCAGCGGAAGGCGCTGCTGGTGATGGCGACTGGAGCCGGCAAGACGCGCACGGTCATCGCGCTGATTGACCAGCTGATGCGCGCCAACTGGGTGAAGCGCGCGCTCTTCTTGGCTGATCGCGTCGCGCTCGTGAACCAAGCGGTCGGGGCCATGAAGGCACAGATGCCGCATGCGGCGCCTGTCAATCTCGTCACCGATAAAGAGACGGACGGCCGCCTATTTGTTGCGACCTATCCGACGATGGTCGGGCTGATCGACGAGATGAGGAACGGTGTGCGTCGGTTCGGGCCAGGGCATTTCGACCTCATTGTCATCGACGAAGCGCACCGTTCCGTGTATCGCAAATATCGCACGATCTTCGCGTATTTCGATAGCCTGCTCGTCGGCTTAACCGCGACGCCGAGGAATGAGATTGATCGTGACACCTATGCCCTCTTTGAGCTCGAGCGGGGCGTTCCGACTGATTCTTACGACCTCTCCGACGCCGTTGCCGACGGTTTTCTCGTCCCACCGCAGGCCGTGTCCGTCCCACTCAAGTTCCAGCGCGAAGGCATCCGGTATGACGATCTCTCTGATGAGGAGAAAGCTGAGTGGGACACGCTTGACTGGACGGACGACGGGGACGCGCCGGACAGTGTGGCTGCGTCCGCCCTCAACAAGTGGCTGTTCAACGCCGACACGGTGGACAAGGTTCTGAAGCATGTCATGACGCATGGCGTGAAGGTCGAGGAGGGTGACCGGCTGGGCAAAACGATCATCTTTGCGAAGAATCATAAGCACGCGGTGTTTATTGCCGAGCGCTTTGATAGGAATTACCCGCACCTCAAAGGACACTTTGCGCGTGTTATCGATGTGAAGACTGAGTACGCGCAATCGCTGATTGATGACTTCTCCACTCCGGGCAAGGCGCCGCATATCGCGATCTCGGTCGATATGCTTGACACCGGCATTGATGTGCCAGACGTGGTAAACCTCGTTTTCTTCAAAATGGTCCGCTCGAAAACAAAATTCTGGCAGATGATTGGGCGCGGCACGCGGCTGCGCCCTGACCTATTTGGTCCCGGGACGCACAAGGAAAACTTCCGTGTGTTCGACTTCTGCCAAAATTTCGAGTTCTTCAACCAGAATCCAGCACGGGCGGATGGAGCGCTTGGTCCGTCGCTGAGCGCAAAGCTGTTCACCGCGCGCGTCGAGCTTATCGGCGCGATCGACCATCTGACGGAGGACAGCGCAGACGACACGCTGAGAGAACTTCGTCAATCGGTGAGTGGGCGTCTGATTGACGAAGTAGCGGGCATGAGCCTCGACAATTTCATCGTGCGCCCGAAACGCCGCGTCGTCGAAAAGTTCCAGGGGGACGGGGCGTGGGAGCGACTTGGCGTCGACGAGCGAACGGAGCTGGCCGAGCATCTTGCGGGCCTGCCGAGCGCTTATGCGGATGACGACCTGGCTGCCAAGCAGTTCGACTATCTCATCTTGCAGGCGCAGCTCGCGGTGTTACGCGCCGACCCTGCCCTCATGAGCTACCAGGCACGGGTCATGGCTATCGCGTCACACCTCGACGACCTCGCGAATGTCCCGATGGTTGCCGCCACCATCGCGCTAATCCAGGAGGTCCAGACCGACGATTATTGGCAGGACATCACGCCGCCCCTGCTCGAGAGCCTCCGTCTCCAGCTGCGCTCGCTGGTCAAGTTAATCGAACCTACGGGCCGGAAGGTCGTCTATACAGATTTCGAGGATGAGATTGGCACGGCGGTCGACATTGCGCTGCCCGGCATCGGCTCAGGCACCGATAAGGCCCGGTTCTTGATGAAAGTCCGGCACTTCCTGGCCACGCATGACGATCACATCACAATCCAGAAACTTCGTCGGAATGAGCAGCTGACGCCGCAGGACATCGTCGAGCTAGAACGTATCTTTGTCGACGACGCCGTTGGCAGTGCCGACGATTTGGAACATATTCGCGCCGAGGGCGGGCTGGGGCTCTTCATCCGTTCGCTCGTGGGATTGGATCGTGAAGCTGCCAAACGTGCCTTTGCCGGCTTCATGAACGGACGATCGCTGACAGCCAATCAGATCGAGTTTCTTGACCTGATCATTGACTATCTGACCGATCGTGGCGTCATGGACCCGCGCCGCCTCTACGAAAGCCCGTTCACCGATCTCGATGACCAGGGCATCAGCGGCGTGTTTCCGGCAGGAGACGTAAAGGTGCTGGTGCGGCTCCTAAACGACGTACGCGAGCGCGCAGTTGCATGACCAGCTTGAGGATGGGACCAACGAGATGGGCGTGCATCGTCCAAGACGGTGCGGCGACATACACTCAACCACTGCTGATACGAATTTCAGCGCTGTGTGATGTATGAGAGTGCAATCCAGCGCGATGACGTAAAGAAAAGGGGCCTCGTGGAACTCACGCTCACGTCTGCCAATGAAGGAACCCGTAGGTAGATGACAATACCTGTGAACAGCCTGTATCTTGCCGACTGCTAAACCCTTATGGAACGACTCGAGCCTAACGTCATTGCGTTGACCTATGTCGATGCCCCTTGGCTGAATGACACGTTCTCAAGAAACATGCGTGCTCGCGACGCAAATGATATTCGTCAGCGCCAAGATCGTGAGTTGAAAGAGTGGCTCATTTTCCTGTACAAGGTTTTCCAACAAAACCGTAGGATCCTTCTAGACAGGGGCACCGTATTCGTGCACTCCACGACACAGCAAAATAACCGGATACGTTTAATACTTGATCAGACAATGGGCTCCGAAAACTTCCGCGGCGAATTTATCTGGCCAATTAGGTCGGGTGCACGATCGCACAATGCACAGGCTCCCCGGCACGATACGATTATCCTGTACAGCAAAACCAACGACTTCACGTACAACGCTCCGCTTAAGCCACGCACGGCAGACGATCTGGCCCGTTTCAATCACTCCGATACCCGGGGCCGGTTCATGTCCGTAAACTTGCTTTCACCCGTGGAGCGCCCTAAGTAGGTGCTGCTAAGTTCGTGCATGCCAAAGCGCCTGTGGGACACGCTCGGCCAGGCGTGAGAGTCGTGCAAGAACTTTCAAGCTCATACTTAGCCTGAATTATTCATGAGGTTGCCACACGGGGTCCCGTGCGCTATGGTCGAGATATTCAACGTCTCACCATTGCGAGGAGGACCCCGTGTCACCACAGTCTGCCACACCCGCCTACACGTTCGCCACATCCACCGCCCTCGCCCTGGAAGCCACCTTCGATGGCGGTCGCCTGACCTCCGACGGGGGGCTGCCCTGGCTCGCCGAGGCCGAGGAAGCGCGCGGCATCTGTCGCGCGCTCGCCGCCTGTGTCCCGGAGTGGCGACGCGCCCACATCGACCACTCCCTCGAGGCGTTGACGCGCCAGCGGGTCTTCGGCATCGCCTGCGGCTACGAGGACCAGAACGACGCCGACACCCTGCGCACCGATCCGCTGCTCAAGCTGGTCTGTGGCCGGCGACCCGAGAGCGACGCGGATCTGGCCTCTCAACCAACCCTGTCCCGTTTCGAGAACGCGGTGGGGCGCCACGCCTGCCGGGCGCTGGCCCACGCCCTGCTCGGCGTCTACCTGCGCGCACGCGAGCGCGACGGCCGTCCCACGCCCATCGTCCTCGACATCGACAGCACCGACGACCCCACTCATGGGGAACAGGAGGGGACCGCCTACCACGGCTACTATCGCCAGCACATGTATCACCCCTTGCTCGTGTTCGACGGCGAGACCGACCAGCTCGTCGTCGCCCTGTTGCGCCCCGGCAACGCGCACGCCAGTCGCGGCGTGCTCACCGTCCTGCGTGTCCTCATCCAGGCGATGCGGGCGCGCTGGCCCGGCGTCACCGTCGAAATCCGCGCCGATGGCGGCTGCGCCGTCCCCGCCCTCTACGACTTCTGCGAGCGCGAGGATATCGGCTTCACCATCGGCCTCATCCCCAACCCGCGCCTGCAGAAGATCGCCGCGCCCCTGCTCGCTCAGGCCAAGGAGTGGCGCGCCGCGACCGGCGAGAAGGTGCGCCTGGTGAGCGAGACCCTGTGATGGCTACCTGCCTCATCCGCGCGGAAAACGTCCGGATGAGGCAGGTAACCATCACAGGGCATAGCGGAGCAGACCCCGACGGTAGCGGAAACGCCCTTCGTATCATGGACTCCGGCGTGAAGTCGCTGCGCCGAACCCGTGCAAGCCGTGCCTCTTCGCGGAAACCGCTCGTCACCTGTTTGCACGGGCCCCGGTATCATGAAGGCGACAGTCTAAGGTGGACCACGTGTCAGCCTGACTGCGTCCGGCATTCCACGTCCGTCTGGTCGCGGGCGACGGCGTACGGCCATCTATTGGCTTAGTCAGTATTGGAGAGGAACGCACATGGCGAGCGAGACCGTCACATTCGGCTGGGTGGTCCAGCCCTCGACGCCGTCATCAGGCGCGCGCGATGCTGGTGGGGCGCGCGGACTCACCGCCGCCTTGCTCGCCCAGGATCGCGCTTTTATCGAGGCATTGCCGCCCCCCTTCACCCTTTTGAGGGTAGGTTAGCCATAAAGCCATAGTGAAGGAGAGGACGAGACAGCTAGCTTCTGTATGATGGAAGGTGCTGAAACCACCATCACAGGAGGGCTATCATGTCTCGTCAGGGGGGAGTAT
>JAABUM010001811.1_pt1 | contig 30589 bp, 23 predicted proteins | sample 5559161 | NCBI WGS metagenome assembly JAABUM01 (sample SAMN10711868, study PRJNA513369) | rock metagenome | isolation source: Antarctica rocks | place: Antarctica: Victoria Land, Siegfried Peak nord
GCAACGACGTCGACACCGCCATCCGCTCCAACTCGAATCGTTGCTCATCGGTCATCGACAAAGGCGCAGCCACCATGACCGCATTCTACCAAACAACCATGTTAATTTACAGGCACACCACTAGCGGCCCACCTTCCCGGCGACCTGACCGTTGTCAGCCACTCGGTGCCGGTCGTCCTTGCCTGCACCGATCGCGACGACATCGACCTGATCGCCATCGGCGGCTCTACCATCCGCCGACCCGCTCGTTCACCGGACCGCTGATCAGGACCGCTCTGGCGAGCTTCGCGGTGGACGTCGCCGTGCTCTCGGCCACCGCGGTGGATGGGTCCGGCGTCTATTCCGCGAACGCATCCGACGCGAACACCAAGCGGGCGATGGCCGACATCGTCCGCCGGGTCGTACTGCTGCTCGACCACGGCAAGCTCACCGAGCGGGCCCCGATGCAGATCATGGATCTGCGGCAGGTGGAGACCGTCGTCATCGATGCCTGGGCCAGCACCGTACTCGGCGATGCTGCGCAGCCGGTGCTGACACTTGGTGGTGGCCCCGCTGCTGGCCGCAACGGGCAACGGTCGATGAGCGGCCCCTGGCTCGGCGTCGTCGCCGACGACATCACCGGTGCCTGCGACCTGGCCGACGCGGTGTGCCACGAGGGCCAGTCGGGCCGTCGTCCGCTTCGGCCCCGGCGGCAGGGGCGATCCGATGCCGCCGTGCGACTGCGCGGTGGTTGCCGTGCAGTCGCGGACCGCGCCTACGCCGGAGGCCGTCGGCCAGTCGGTCGACGCCGCACAGGCGCTGCTGGTGGCCAGGTGCACCCCGATTTACCAGAAGTGCTGCTCGACCTTCGACTCCACGGACCGGGGGAACATCGGTCCGGTGGCCGATGCGCTGCGGAGACTCGTCCCCGGGTCCGCGCCCTCCGTTGCCGTCGGCACTCCGGCCACGCCCCGCTCCCAGCGCATCGTCCACCAAGGACACCTGTTCGTTGGGCGGCGGCCGCTCTCGGAGTCCTCTCTGCGCGACCATCCGCTCACTCCGATGCGCGACTCCGACCTGGAGGCGCACCTCGCGATCGAACCGGACACCGGCATCATCTCGACTGCCAATTGACCAAAGCCAGCGGTGAACACTCCACCGACGCGCAGGTCGGCACCGGTTTGCTCGGCGAGGAAGACGGCCCACGGCAGGTGCTGGGCGATTCGGCCTACGGCTCCGGCGAAGCCCGCGCGGAACTGGCCGAGGCCGGACACGAGGCGATCATCAAACCCGCCCCGCTGCCCACCGCAGTGCCCGGCGGGTTCAGCATCGACGACTTCACCATCAACGCCGCGGAAACCGAAGTGACCTGCCCGAACAACATCACCCGGAAGGTCACCGCGAAGCGGACGGTGACCTTCGGTGTCGCATTGCAACGGGTGTCCGCTGCGCGCGCAGTGCACCACCAGCCGCAGCGGGCGGACCCTGACCCTGCACCCGCAGGAACAGTTGCTGCGAGCCGCCCGCCGCCAAGCCGAAACCTCCAATTCCAACAGGCCTACCGGCAGCACCGTCCCATGGTGGAACGGTCCATCGCCTGGCTGGTCCGCGGCAACCGCAAAGTCCGCTACCGCGGGACCACCAAAACAATCACTGGCTGCACCTGCGCGCCGCCGCCCTGAACCTGCGGCGGCTGTTGGTCCTTGGACTGACCCGGACCAACCGAACCTGGGCACCCATCACCGCCTGAACAGACCCAAACGGGCCGCGAAAAGCGGCCAAAGCAACGCTCACCAGCCGGTCAACAACCACCACTGCCCCGCCCCGCCGCCGCCGGCGAAAACCGACCACCCAGCACAGCCGATCCGCCCACCGCCACAACCATCCACCCCGCCCACATCCCCAGTCGACGAAGCTTGTTCAGGAGTCTCCTAGGTGGCACCTCGCATGTCGGTCAGTGGCGCGGCCGTTGGGCGCTTCGCAGTCGGTGCGCGAACTCGGCCAGGACTTGATCGCCGGCGGCGTGACCGAAGGTGTCGTTGACGGCTTTGAAGTGGTCCAGATCGCAGAACAGCAGCCCGATGCCGGTCAGCGTCGCCAGACCGATTCCGTTGACGGCAGGCCGACCCGAAGTTCTAATGCGAACCCTGCTGCGCGGAACGCCGTCGCCCAGCGTGCCAGTGAAACGGCCGCCGACCTGAAGCTCGCGCTGCAGCATTCCGCGCGGAGCGCGAGGCTGCGAACCCATCGACCAACGATGAAGCGTGAGTTCGACCTCAAAACCACCGGGAACCCACCGGAAAAGTCACCATGGTTGAACGTCCTGACCACATAGGTCACCTGCGGGCGACCCTGTGATGTCATTCTTCAGGCGATGTAAAGGAACCCCGGCCGCGAGCGACCCCGTGTCGGTAACACACACCCGGTAATTCGATGCATTATCGTGAGTAACAGATGCCATCGGAATGCAGTCGACCGACACGCACCTATTTACCCCTCGATACCCGCCAGTACACTGGCCCTGTCCGCCTGAACGGGTCAGCCGGATTGCGGATCAACCCGAGAGGAGCTCAAACCGATTGGCGATGGCACCGTTCGTCCGAATCCGCGACCTCGACACCGAACCGGTCACGGTCCCCGTCAGTTTGACGACCAGAAAGTGAAATCGGTAAAACGGAGTTCAAGCCGGGGGCGTTTCAACGTCCGTGATGCTCTGCTCGGTCGCGGAGCAAACGGCGGTCAGCAATGATGGTTGATCCCATGCGTGACCTCATACCGCGACCCAGGGAGGTGCGGGTCGAAGCGGCTCGGGTCCCTGCGGTGAAGGTGTTCTTGGAGGACCTTGTCACCGGGATCGGGCCGGAAAGTGGTGCTTGGCAGGATTTGTGCGATCTGCGACCGGCCGAATTGCCGTCCCAGGGGTACGCGTTGCGCATCGAGGTCACCGCCGGGCATGCGCACGCGGTGATCGCAGCGCCCGATCACGCAGGGCTGGCCTATGGTCGGGCGACATTGCGGCAGCTGGCTGACAGCGACCTCGGCCGTGTCATCGGATTGAGTATCCGAGATTGGCCGCAGCTTGCCGATCGTGGGGTGATTGAAGGATTTTACGGGCCGCCTTGGTCGCACCGGGACCGTATCGATTTTTTCCGCTTCGCCGGCCGAGTCAAACTGAATACTTTCATCTACGCCCCCAAAGACGATCAACACCACCGCGACCGGTGGCGGGACCCCTATCCCGACGCGGAGCTCGGACAGCTACGCGAACTCGCGGCGGTGGCGTCGGCGAACCAGGTACGTTTCATCTACGCACTCGCCCCCGCTCTGACAATGCACTTCTCAGACGAGGTGGACCACGCCGGGTTGGGCGACAAGGCGGAGCAGCTCTGGAATGTCGGGGTTCGCTCCTTCGCGCTGCTCTTCGACGATGTTCCCGCCGAACTCACCGATACCACGGACGTCGCGGTCTTCGGTCACGACGCAGATGCGTTGGGTCGGGCGCACGGGCTGTGCGCCACCCGATTCGCCCAACTACTGCGTGCCCGGCTCGGTATTACCGAGCCGCTCCTGGTTTGCCCGACCGACTATGCGGGATGCTCGCCATCGCCTTACCGGGCCGGGCTTGCAAAGGCGCTTCCAGCTGATGCGGTGATCATGTGGACCGGGTCGGACATTGTGGTCGGCGACATCAGTCGCAGCGATATCGACGACGCTGCCAGCAGCTACCAACGGAACATCATGTTGTGGGACAATTTCCCGGTCAACGACTTCGACCGCACGAGACTTTTCCTCGGTCCACTGACCGGCCGAACGACGAATCTTGCCGGCGCGCGGTTGAGCGGTATCGCCGCCAATCCTATGATCGAGGCGGCCCCCTCCCAGCTCGCCCTCGCCACGATCGCCGATTGGGCATGGAATCCGAATGCCTATCACCCTGACACATCCGCAGCCCGCGCGCTCAGCCTGGTCGCGGGAGTCCATGACCGTGCACTGTCGCCTCTAATCGCCGCCTGCAGTTCCTGGCCCCCGTCGGCACAGCAGAGTAAGGCAATCAGTTTCCTCGTTGAACGTGCGCTGACGGGGAGCACCGCGGCACTCGACCAACTCGAAGGCCAGATGCAACTGCTCGCCGGAACCGGTGGATCTAACTTCGAAGCCGGCGAGAACTTTGGATCACGGCTTCTCGCCCAGCTGGCTCCCTGGGTGCTCGCCGCTCGTGACGCGGGCCGAGCAGGCGTCCTTGCCTGCCAGCTTCAGCGCAGAATCGTCTCCGAGTCCGATGACCTCATCTTCGCCGCGGATGAGGCGCGAGCGGCTCAGACAGACGCGGAAACCCACTACCCCAACATCCTCCGTTCTGTGCTGCCCGACTTCGTTCATACGGTCCTGGACCGCGGCTCCCCATGCACGCCAAACACGACCAGAATCGTGCGACGAATAACCGTGATGGTTGGCGATAACCCCGCACCAGGAGACCGGGAGCTGGCCGAGCGGCTGACGGCACGCGGGTTCTCCGTGTCACTCACTTCCAATTCACCGCCGACCGGGCTGCCCGGTGACGGAGATCTTGTTATCCTCACGCGAGGCGCCTCGATCGAGGTGTGGAAGACAGGGCTCATGGGCCAAGCTCCGGTGATCTCCTGGGCACATCTGGAAGCGCTCGGTCTCGCCTTCACCACCGGTGCCAGTCTCGGGCTTGACTCGATCGATATTGTCGACCCTACCCATCCGCTAGCGGCCGGCCTCGAGGGACGGATACGTGTGTATCGGGGAACCGGGAAAATCACCTGGGGTACTCCCAGCGCAGACGGGGAAATCATCGCCCGCGGCGGGGAGGACGCTTTGCCGGTCATCGTGCACTATCCCGCCGGATCGGTCCTCCCCGACGGCACCGTCGCCCCCAGTTCACGTCTGACATATTTCCTGGGAAGTGACGGGGTCGCGCCATGGCTCATCACCGAGCAGGGGCACGCGTTGATCAACGCGGCCGTCGAGTTCCTACTCCGGAGGCCCTGAACCGTCACTGGCTGAAGGCCAAGGACACACGACGAAAATCATCGACACGGCAGAAGCAGGCAGCCCACGCCATGGCCGATCTTGACCGTTATCGGGGCGCATCACAACGGTTCCGCCCCGTCCGTCCGTCACGATGAGACCCCGTAACCTGAACCCCTCCGCTGGACCGTAGAAGTGTCGCGGCGCTCGCGAAGTTGCTGCACCGAAGTCCGGATGCTTGCGCTGCACGACGAACGACCCGGTGTCGTCATCCCGCGCCTGTCTTTTCGTAAGCGATGACTTCCTCAGCCGATCTCAGCTGAGGGTTTGCTCGCAGGCCAGCAGCAGGACGCCGACGCTCCAGGCGTGCGAGAGCGTCAGCAGCATGCCTTTGGGTTGAAAGCATTCGGTCTGGTAGAAACGCTCACTCACCATCCCTTTGTAGGCGTTGAAGTCGCCGTCGGCCCGAGCGATGAACTGTCGGAAGCAGGCGAGCGTCTCGTCGGCCCGCTCGGCGTAGTGCGGATCGCCGAGCGCGGCGGACAGCTCACGCAATTCTGCGGTGCACACCAGCCCGTAAGCGTGCAGGTGTTGGTTCGACGGCGACGCCTGATCCGCTCCCCTGGTGCCGAAGTCATACACGCCCAGCAGCGTCGTCGGCTCGAAGCTGACGTGGTAGCTGTACCGGAAGGTGAGCATCCAGTCGGCCGCTCGCCTGGCCAGATCGAGCCATCCGGCACCGCCAGTGGCCCGGTGCAGAGCGATGTAGGCCATCACCGCGGCGTAGCCGTCTTCTGAGGTCGGAGCCAGATCCACATCTTCCGGTGCGCCGTGGATGAACTCCCGGTCGACGAAGCCCGAGTAGTACCGCCCGGCCGCCTCGGCCGCGGGCAGATAGCGCTCGTCGGCCTCACGGGCCTCGACCAGGGCCGCAATCCAGGTCAGACCGGCGGCCCCGGACCACGACAACACCTCGCCGGTCTGAGCGTCGTGGACGGAACCAAGGTTGCCGTCCGGGCGCTGCCGCCCGACCACCACATCCAGGTTGGAGCGGATCGCATGTTGCCAATCGCTCTCATCAGGCTGCAGCACAGCTACGCGGATCAGGAACAGGGTGGCCTCGGCCAGCGTCCTGGAGTGCAGACCACGCTTGAGCTCGGTCCAACTCTGGCTCCAGCCGTGATCGCGGTACCAGACACCCCAGAACGTTCCAGAGGGTGAGAGGTTCGCCGAGATGAACTGAACAACCCGTTTCCCGGCTTCGACCTCATCTCGCGCACCGACCCGAAGTCCGTGACGCAGCAGCGCATATGCCCACGGGATCCCGCTGACCCAGCCGACGTGCATCGCCTGCCGGTCGACGGTCAAACCGTCGCGCCCGCTGACCTCCCGATCGAAACCGACGGTCTCGAGCAGAACGCCCGGGTCAGGGTCATAGTGCCAGCGGTGCAGCCCTTGCGCCGCGAGGTCGGCCGCCGTTGCGACGTCGACCCAGGGGCGCATCGGCGCCGTCGGGGCGCTTTCGGCGTGCAGCGCGCGCAGGATCGGCGCGTAGGCATGCCGGTCGGCCTCGACAGTGAACACCCGAAGCGTTAGGTCGACCAGTTCTCCCGGCCGAAACTCGTGCGTCGCGACGTCGGCCGGCCGCGGCGTCGCATCACCGTAATAGCTGACCGGACCCTCGCGATACGGGAAGGTCAGATGAACGATGGCGGTAGCTGTCGCGGCGTCGTGGGCAAGGCCCAGCCCGGTGATTCCCAGCGAAGTCGATCCGGCGGCGGCGACGGCGACACCACCGTGACCGGGCGAGGCCCACACGAAGACCGCGGGCGTCGCCGCCCGATCGGCACGAAACTCCCACGCGTTGCTGACCAGCGCGGCCGCATCATCGGCCGTGGTGGCTCCGATCTCGAACCGCGGGAAACGCCTCCTGTTCTCGGCTGGCCGATTCTCGCCATAGAACGCGCCGGGAATCAGCCACCACGGGTCGGCCGCATCGGTGACGGTCGTCGACACCCGAATTCCGGCTCGCACCGAACGCGCGCCGCGATACGCGGCCCGGACCGTCACCTCCCAGCCGGGCTGGGCGTCGGTCCAGGCAAGATTTACCTCGAAGTCGGAATGTTGGGCAACCGCGGTGCCGTCAGCCAGGACGATTTCGACAACCAGCGCAGGGACGTTTCCGGGCTGGTGGCGCCTGCTCACGGCTCCGTCGGCTCCGGCTGCGCGGCCTCGGGCTCGTCATCGAGGTCGCCGAGCGGCCACTCGATCAGGTTGACTTCGACCACCGGCTTCGACGGATCAGCCGGCGCCCTGAAGGTGCGCAACTGACCCGGGCCGAACCTCTCCTCGATCACGCGACCGATCACCGGCAGCTCGATCCGCGCGGACCCAGGTAAACCGCGGGTCTCGACCGCGCGCACGATGAGGTCGGCCGAACCGGTCCCACCATCGACCGCCACGTCTTCGCTGCCCTTGATCGCCGTCACCATCACCGACCCCGCACCATCTGAGGCGAACGACAGACACGCCGGCAAAGCGCCGGGGTGCGCGGATTCCTGCATCGCCCGGACCGGCGATCCGAGCAGCGCGGCGCGTCTGGTCGGCTCGGCCGAGCGCCAGTCGCCGGTGTGCGGCACGAGCTCGTAACAGAATCGCTGAATGCCCTGATCCTGAAAACTGTAGAAGCCTTCCGGGTCGAGCAACCGCGGATCGTGCCAGGAGTAGACCGGGCTGCGAACAGCGGTGATGCCGATACTCGGCTGGGCACCGGATCCACTTCCATCAGATCCCCCAGCGCCGGGCGACACGTCGTATGCGTGCTTGTTCGTCGCGATGACGGTGAGGCCGGCCGGCGCTCCGCCGACCGTCCCGGTCAGGTCGACCCAGGATTGGGCCGGCTCCTCCGCCCCATCGACCGGCCGTTGCAGAAAGCCGAACGGAATTTCGTAGGTCGCGGTCGGCTTCGTCAGCGAGGTTGGAAAGCGCAGCTTCAGCAGGTGCGCCTCCTCGCGCCAGTCCAAGGTCACGTTGACCCGCAGAACACTGGCGTCGTGGTCGAGGATGAGCTCCTCGACCAGTCTCGACGAGCCCCATGCGCGCTCGATCCTGACTCGCGAGCGTAGCGGACCAATCTCCCGAACCACGACGCGCTCGAGCGCCATCGTCGCGCCGGGCCAAACGTACGACACGACCCGATGCCCCCAGGTGTCCGTCGGATCTTGACAGATCTGGGTGTGTTGAGCGCCCTCGACGCCTTTCATCAGATCGATGCCGGCCGTCTTGTCCAGGTACGAGCTGATCCAGCCGGTCGCCTCGTCAAGCTCTATCCGGACCAGCTCGTTTTCGAGCACATTTTTCTGGACCGACAGCTCGGAGGGCGCAGATACGCTCCACTCGGCAACGGCCGCGGGCCCTGGACGAAGCCGGTACAGCCGGTAGCCGAACGCAGGTAGGTCCGCGCGGAACACGATCGCTCCCCGGCTGACGTCGTCGGTGGTCGCAGTCGACTGCAACCGCTGCGCCACGACATTCCGGCCGGCCTCGTCGACCACGTGCGAACCGGTCCGTTGGCCGCCGAACTGCATCTCGACATCCGTCGACACGGGCCAGGGGTGCTGGTTGAAGACGACAACGGGCTGCGTACCGTCTTCGAACGGAACGTCGATCTGCTTGGCGATCACATTGTGCGCCTGCACGATGATCCGCTTGGCGATCGACACAGCCTCCCCGAGCTGATCCCGAGCGTCATCATAGGACGGTTCGATCGCTGATCCGGGCAACACATCGTGGAACTGGTTGAACAGGATCTGCTTCCACGCCGTCCCCAGCGCCTCGCGCGGGTAGGCACCATCATCCTGGATTGCGATGACCGCCGCCCAGCGTTCGGCCGACAACACGGCGTTTTGAGCTCGCTTCTGCCAAGCCTTAATCCCGGAGTGCGCCGAATAGCAGCCGGAGGCGTGGTGCTGAAGGTCGTCCGCGCGAACCTCGAGCCCAGCGAGGAACGTATCGCCTCGACCGAGAACTTCGTCGAAGTATTCGCGGGGTGAGGACATCTTCATCCTTCCGAACGAGCCCATCCTGTCAAAGCGGTGAATCGACTCGATGTTTGCCTTGGTCGGGCCGCCGCCGTGGTTGCCGACGCCGTAGAACACCATCAGGTTCTCAAGGCCACGGTCCAGGGCTGCAATCGATTTCTCGATCTGCCCGTCGACAGGTCCGCCGGAACTGCCGTACTCGAACGGAATCCGATACGCGAGCACCCTGCTACCATCCGGCGCCTCCCACCAGAACAGCGAGAGACCGAAATCGCTCTCGTGCGGCCCAGGGCGCAGGAAAAGGTACGAATCCATCCCCTGGCCGCGAAGGATCTGCGGGAGCATCACGTTGTGCCCGAACGGATCAACGTTCATGCCGACCGTCGCCGTTCTACCGAAACGTGACGACAGGAACCGTTGCCCGTACAACCCCTGCCGGACGAAGCTCTCACCCATCGGCATATTGCAGTCCGGCTCCACCCACCAGCCGCCGGCGTTCACCCACCGACCCTCGGCTACGCGTTCCTTAATTCGCGCGAACAGTTGCGGATCTGACTCCTCGATCCAGCTGAGCAACACGACCTGATCGCAGGTGAAGAGGAAGTCCGGGTACTCCTCCATTCGCTGGATCACCGACCAAAAGGTGGCACGCGCCTCCTGATAGCCCTCCTGCCACGGCCAGAGCCATACCGGGTCGAGGTGGGCATTGCCGATCAGGTGGATCTGGCGATCTAATGTCGCGGCTGGACGCGGCACCACGGGCAACTCGAGCGACTGCGCGCCAGCCGGAGCGTTAGCGACCGGTGCGCTGGCGCCGCCGGCGTTGCCGGCCGCGGTCGGTGCTCCGGGCACGCCAGCGTCACTCATGCATACTCCACGTCCGCCGCCGCCCACGCGTCCACGAACTCGGAGATGACGTGCAGCATGAAGGTGTGCAACTCCTGGATCCTGGGCGTCATCGTCGACGGCGACAACAGCAGATGATCGGCGAATGCGCGAGCTGCGCCCCCATCCCCACCGCCGAAGAGCACCGTCGTTGCGCCGTTCGCCTTCGCCGCCTGCAGAGCGCTCACGACGTTGGCTGAATTCCCGCTGGTGCTGAACCCTGCGACCACATCACCCGAGCGCGCGAGCCCGGAGACCTGACGCGAAAAGATGTCGGCGTATGTATAATCGTTGGCGATGCAGGTCATGGTGGCCGGATCCGTGCTCAGCGTGACCGCGCCGAGCGGCCGCCGATCGCGTTTGTAGTGTCCAATGATCTCACCGGTCAAGTGCTGCGCATCGGCAGCACTTCCGCCATTTCCAAATGTGTAAAGAATATGGCCATCCGCGAACGCCTCACATAGCAGTTGGGCAACGATCCGCATTTCCGGCAGAAGCGCGCCGGCCGCCCGACCGACTTCGACGTGTACGTCAAGCTGCTCGTGCATCCAATCAGACATTCATTGTCTCCTCATTTATTTGACGTCTGCACCGTAGATATTTGACGTTCTGCACCGCAGAGCGATTACGCGTTTGTCGGCAGGCGGACGAGCGCGGCAAGATGATCGAAGGCAGCCGCACCCGCCCCGATCACACACGCCTCATCGCCCAGGGACGCCAGGACGACCTGTGCCGCACCGGCCGCCGGCGGCATCGCGTCGTGAGCCACCCGATCTCGAATCGGTTGCAGCAGGGCATCCCCCGACCGTGCCACTCCCCCACCAAGCACCACGTACTCCGGTTCGAACACGTTGACGAGGTCGGTGATGGCGATTGACAGGACGTCCAACGTCTCGTCCCAGAGCTCGGTATCCAACGCGTCCCCGGCCTCCGCGGCGGCGACGACGTCTTCTGCCGTCACGGTTGCAAAAGACGTGAGAATGGACCCTCCGGCACGCTCGGCGACGGCCTCGTTCGCTCGTTGTGCGATCGAGGATCCTGACGCATAGGCCTCAAGGCATCCGCGACGCCCGCACAGGCACAGACGTCCCCCGCTGCGAACCACGACGTGCCCGAACTCCCCCCCGTTTCCGGCCGCACCGCGGTGCAGGCGACCACCGACGACGGCGCCGCCGCCAATACCGGTGGAAATGGTCAGATAGACCATCGTCCGGGTGTCGCGTGCAGCGCCGTAGCGGTATTCGCCCAGCGCCCCGGCGGTCGCATCGTTCAGCAGAGTCGCCGGAATCCGGAATTTTTCTTCGGCCATCTCGACGATCGGGATGTTGACCCAACCAGGCAGGTGCAGTGGCCCCGTCAGGATCCCGTGTTGCGAGTTCAGGGGGCCGCCGCAGGAGATTCCGACGGCCGAAACGTCATCGAAACCGCTCGTAACGATCGCGCCTTGAGCCATCTCGAAAAGACGACCGATGATCTCGGGGCCCCCTTCGCGGCCGGTGGATTCCACACTGAGTCCGTGCGTGTGGCCGTCGGCGGTGATCACGGCGGCGGCGAGTTTGGTGCCCCCAATATCGAGCGCGAGGACAGGGCATCGGCCGTCGGCCATCTTGTTCCTTTCAGATGGGTCGAGCACCGGCCCGAGGTGGAATCGTTCCCACACAAAGTATGGTCTACTCCCGACAACGGGTCAACGGGCCGCGTTGACTCATCAAAAATGCCCGCTTGGACTCCTACGTTGACTCATCCAGAAATGCTCGCCTGTGCGTGTCGTGCGGGGGGCTGACGTGCGGTCCCGGGTAGGCCCGGTTGATGGGACTGACGATGCGGCAACGGCAGGCTGTGGGCAAGACGGTGGCGACGCGGTATCGGCGGGCGGATCGACCGGCGAGGAAGTTGATCTTGGATGAGTTGTGCGCGACGACTGGTGGCACCGTGATCACGCGCGGAAGGCGTTGCGGTCGGCGCTGAAGCCGCAGGTGATCCACCCGCGAGCTGCTCGGGCGCCGCTGTACGGCAGTGATGTTGTGGTGGCGCTCGCGTTCTGCTGGGCGGTGTTGGGGGCGCCGACGGGCAAGGCGGTTGGCGCCGGTGATGGCGGAGCTGGTGCCGCGACTGCGTCGGTTCCAGGAGATGACCATCTCCGATGACACGCAGTTGGCGTTGATCGCGATGTCGCCGGCGACGATGGACCGCCGGCTGGCTCCCGATCGGGCGAAGTTGCAGTTCAGGGGCTGTTCGCATACGAAGCCGGGGTGGTTGTTGAAGGACGCGATCCCGATCCGGACGTGGGCGCAGCGGGACGACGCCGTCCGGGGAACGCGCGAGATCGACCTGGTCGGGCACGAGGGTGGCAACGCGATCGGCGACCACTGCTACACGCTGACGGTAACTGATATCGCGACCGGGTGGACGGAGAACCGGTCGCCGGGCGAACAAGGCGGAGAAGTGGGTGCTGGCTGCGCTTGTCGACATCCAGGCGGTGTTGCCGTTTCCGCTGTTGGGTCGACTCGGACAACGGTAGCGAGTTCATCAACTGGCACCTGCTGCGGTGGTGCGAGCAGCAGATGTTGACGTTTCCCCGGTCCCGCCCGGGCAACTCCAATGACGGTGCTCATGTGGAGCAGAAGAACTGGGCGGTGGTCCGCACTATCGTCGGGTACCTGCGGTACGACACGACGCCAGAGTTGTTGCTGTTGAACCAGATCTGGAAGTTGCAGTCGTTGATGACCAACTTTTTCTACCCGCAGCAGAAGCTTGTGTCCAAGGTCGGCAATGGCACTCAGGTCACCAAGACCTACGACCGGCCGCGTCCGCCGATGTTCCGCGCCGACGCCCATCACGGCGTCGATGCCGCGGGACGAGTCCCGCTCGCCGAGCAGTACGCCGACCCTGAACCCCGCCGCGATCCAGCGGCAGATTCAGGGTCTCACCGCGCAACTTCTGGCGCTGGCCACCGGCAAGGGCGCCGCCGCCCGCCGGCTCGATCCCAAGCGGGCATCGGCTGATGAGTCAACGACTACCTCGGGCATCTTGACATGAGTCACCGGGCGGGCATGGATGACCGGCGAGTCGTTTGCGCCTCACCGACCGCGAATCGCCCACGTCGATCGCCGCCCGGTCGCCGAGTCGCGAATTCCACCGAACCGTGGTCGATCGGGGAGAAATCTGCGTCGGCGTCGAACGGAACGAAGAACCGCAGGATGTGCAACCCGCGACCTGGATGTGCTCCCCGCGAACCCGGTCAGTTGCTCGTCGAGAAGCTCACCGAGACCGCGCAGATCCGGTCCATACGGCGAGCGGTTCTACACACCCGTGGAAATTCATCGTTTGTTGCTTGCGCCGTGGACGTTCCGAGCGCTGCGAGCAACGACTGCATTCCGCCGCCCGGTGAGGTCAGCACCGGTACGTGCAGGTCGACGCCGTCCACGGCGCGGGCCATCGAAGCCTGCGCGAGCACCAAGACGTCGGCCATATCGGCTGCGTGCGCCACCGCCTCGCGGACCAGCCGGTCGTGCTCCTCGACGTGACCGCCTCGCGCCGCGATCGCCCCGGAGACTACGGTGCTCCCCAGGAGAAGATCGGCACCAGCAGCAGTCAGCTCTTTCTCGATAAGGCGGCTCGTGGGTCGCCTGCAGGGTGGCGAGGACCGCAATCCGGCCGGGGACGGCGACCCGACCCGACGGCCCCCGCGCCAGCCGCTCGATCTGCGATCTCTACCGCGTTCACGCCCATCGGACGATCGACCTCAGAACCGGGATCTGCACGGTGTCTGCCGCTGCCTCGACAGCCTCCCCGATCGACGAGCAGGTCACCAGGATCGCTTCCACTTCGCTGTCGGCTAGGTGGCGTAAGTGGCCGGCGATCCGGGCGCGAACGCGGTCATCGACGCCTGTACAGCGGACACTGTCGGCCACGCAGATGCGGTAGCGCCAGATAGCCGGTCCGCTCGACCGGTGACGATGGACGGCCTGGAAGACCGCGGTGCGGTCGATTCCGCGAGGCGGCCCGGCGCAGATCCACTCGATCAGCGCCGGCGGTTGTGCTTCCTGCGATCAGTGATTCGCTATCACCATCGGTGGCGCGTGCAAGGCTCATTCCGGCGATCCGGGCGGCCTCCCGATCGATTCCGGCCGACGCGACCCGAAGCAGCACCTCGGCCGTTCCGACGGAGTTCGTCACCTGCCCTGGCTCGCGCGCGCCGGCGGACCAGGCGGCGACCGCGTAATCGTGGCCCGCGATGACCACGGGTATCTTCCCCGTCAGCCCGACGAACCTGGCCGCGTCTGCGGTCACCGCGCCGACGCTGGCACCGGGCGACAGGCTGTGGGCATGTTGTCGGCGCCAGCCCGGCAGCAGCCATAAGTTCGTCGTCGAACGTGCCCGCAACCGGCGAGCCAGGCCCGGCAGTAGGTACGAACCCGTCCTTATTGCCAGGGTGTGGTCTGTCGCAAGTCGGCCAGTGAGCCGGTGCGCGAGCGCATCGCTCACGCCGGCCCACCGACGGATCGCGCTCCAGCGCTCCGGCTCGTCGCGGCGCAGGCGATCGAGCATCGCCAGAGGGTTTTCGCGAGAGTGGGAACGCCGGTCAGCGCATACAGTTTTGCAGCATCGAACCCGTCGAAGGCACAACCACGGCTGGATTCACAAGTTGCGTCCCAGCGGAGCAGGCCGCCGAGTGGCTCGTTGCCCGCGTCCGGGAGCATTCCGGTTTCGGCCATCGAGGTAATCCTGGCTGCCTTGTGCGTGCAGCCGGCCGAAGAGACGACCTTCCGTATCAATCGGAGTGCTCCGTCAAGTAGCGCGGCCGGCTGCCCCGACGTTCGCCGCGCGGCGCTCGTACGCTGTCACGCTGCCGTCGCCGCTGATCTCGATCATGACCGCTTTGGTGCTTGCGGTGTCGATGTCATTTCCGAGCGAGCACGTCACGCATCCGTTTTGTTCGTAGTCGGACATTCTCGTCACGATTGTACGAATCTTGACAAAGCAGGTACGCCGCGCTTGGATGATTTCGTGCGCTATACAGAAGCCCCCGCCCGGCGCGACGAGCTGCTACGTCGGCTGACTGCCGAAGGCTACGTGGCGTCCGCTCGGCTGGCCGAACATTTCGGTGTTTCAGAAATGACGGTTCGCCGCGATCTTCGGCAACTCGCCATCGCCGGCCGCGCCCGTCGAGTCGTCGGAGGCGCCAGCCTGCCCGGCTTCGGGAGCTTCGGCCTTCCGTTTGACGAACGCGACCGCTCAGGGAGCGCCGAAAAGCGGGCGATCGCGGCAGCCTGTCTGCCGTTGCTGGACGACGTCACCACGATGGGCATCGATGCCGGCACCACGACGGCGTCGTTGGCCCGATTGATCGCACCGGGAACGACCGTGGTCAGCCACTCTGTTCCGGTCATCCTGAGCTGCACAGCACGCGACGACATCGACCTGATCGCGCTCGGGGGAAGCTATCAGCGCGACACCAAAAGTTTCACTGGAGGCGCTGCCCGGCAAGGGTTGACGTCGCTGTCGATAGATGTCGCGGTGCTCTCGGCAACCGCGATCGACAAGACCGGCGTGCTCTGCGCCAACACACTCGATGCCGAGTTGAAGCAGGGAATGGCGGCGATCGCGAACAGGACGATTCTGCTCGTTGACCACACCAAGCTAGGCGCGAGGGCGCCGATCAGATTCGGTACTCTCGACCTGATCGACACCATCGTCACCGACGATCGCGCCGACGAGGATTCGATACGAATGCTGACCACAGCGGGAATCACCGTCGTGGTCGCATCAGTTGAGCGGCACGAGGTTCCGTCGTGATGGCCGCAGACCCGGCGGGATATCGCCCGGATCCGCCTCGGTGTAGGCGCGGAGGAGCTTGCCGGTACCGGCGAACTCACCGGAGCCGCCTCGGAGGCCGGCCCGCGTTCGAGCGTGCTGATCTGGCCGGTGGGCATTCGCCCAGTATCGGAGGAAATTGTCGTGTGGTGCCGCTTCCGGAGCACGGCTGGTGAGTCCACCGAGCCATAGCACCTGTACTTGTACGCCAACCTGTGGCGTCCACGGCATGGGGCAGAACAGGGACCAACTGAGCGATCAGCCCAAACCACCCACCGTGCGGGCCCATATGTTGAAGGAGAAACCGTCGCCATGGCAGCGCCACTCAAGGTCGCAGTTCTCGGATTCTGGCATGTACACGCGGGAGATTACCTCCGATCGGTCCGGGCGCATCCGGAGACGGAGCTTGTCGCCGTCTGGGATGCCGATGCCGATCGTGGATCCATGGCCGCGACCCAGTTCGACGTCGCGTTCACGGGCGACTTGGACGCACTTCTGGCGCGGGAGGACATCGACGCCGTGACGGTGACGACGCCCACGACCGCGCACCACGACGTCATGGTGAAAGCGGCAAGGGCCGGCAAGCACATCTTCACCGAGAAGCTGCTCGCACCGACGGTCGCCGAATCGGAGGATGTGATCATCGAAGCCGATCGAGCCGGCATCGCACTGGTCGTCTCGCTGCCCAGGCTCTACGAGGCATCCACGCTCGCGGTGCTGCAGGTTTTGTCGGACGGCTCGCTTGGCGAGCTCAACTACACCAGGGTCCGCCTGGCGCACGACGGCTGGGTGAACAACTGGTTGCCGGAGCGATTCGGCAACCCTCGCGAATCAATCGGCGGAGCGCTGACCGACCTCGGCTGCCACCCCGCATACCTGACCCAGCTGTTCCACGGAGCCGCACCCATCGCGGTGACAGCCAACTACGCCAGCGTCACCGGACGCGAGGTCGAAGATAACGCGACGGTGACTGCACAGTTCCCGGGCGGCGCACTCGGAGTCTTCGAGGCGAGTCTGGTGACGACCCCGGGCGCGTTCACGCTGGAGCTTCACGGCACCAGGGGCAGTTTGCTGTTCGGTTTCGGATCCGAGAAGCTGCTCGCGAAAGGCGACAACTTCGATTCGGATCGGTGGCAGGAAATCCCGCTGCCGGCGCGGGCGCCAGACGCATTCGGGCAGTGGATCGCGCACATCCGCCGAGGCACCCGAGCGGACGAGAATCTTCGCGCGGCCGTCGAACTGACCAGGATCGTGGTCGCAGCGAATCGCTCGGCCGAACTCGGCGCGACCGTGCCGTACATCTGAAACGACATCAATCGACACCCATCCACCAGAAAGGGACACAAATCGCATGCATCATGAACCAGTCCGCATCGGCCTGATCGGCGCGGGCGGGATCGCCGGCGCGCACGTTGCCGGCTATCACCGAAATCCGGAGCTGGTCGTGTTCGCCGCCGTAGCCGACTCCGTTCACGAACATGCCCACCGACGCGGCGGCGAATTCGGCGCTGCCGTCTACACCGACTACCAGATGATGCTCGACGAGGCCGACATCGATGCTGTTGACATCTGCCTGCCCCACTACTTGCACAAGGACGCGATCGTTGCTGCGGCTCGCGCCGGCAAGCACATCCTCTGCGAGAAGCCGCTCTGCCTGAGTGTCGAGGAGGCGCGCGAGGTGTCCGCGGCGGTGAAAGAGGCCGGCGTCACCCTGATGTGCGCGCACAACCAGCTCTTTCTCCCCGCGGTCGCGAAGGCCAAGGAATTGATCGAGGCTGGAACCATCGGGCGGGTCTACGAGGTGCGTACCACCGACAGTTTCTTCAACGACTTCGACCCGGAGAACATGGGTTGGCGTGCCAATGCCAAAACGAGCGGAGGCGGGGAATTGATGGACACCGGGTATCACCCGACCTACCTCCTGTTGCACCTAGCCGGGGGGTCCCCGACCGAAGTCGTCTCGATGCTCAGCACGCATCGACTCGAGTTCATGGAGGGCGAGGATTCCGCTCAGGTTCTGGTGCGATTCGAGAACGGCGTCGTCGGCAATATCGTGACGAGCTGGGCGTACCAGGCCGCAGACAATACCGAACGCTTCTCGGCGGTCGGCGAGTTCGGGTCCCTGCACAGCGACGGAACGACCCTGAGCTACACCCTTCGCGACTCGGCCGAACAGGTCGTCTTCGAGTACGAACCTGTGCACGATTTCGCAGCCGAGATCAAGCACTTTGCGAGCAGCATTCAGGCGGGGAAGCGCCCGATCCACACCGAAAAAGAGGGAATCGAGGTCCTGTCAATAATCCTGGCTGCCTATCAGTCGGCTCGCACCAGGTCGTTCGCCCAGATCACGGCGATCTAGTAGCGTCTTGTTCGGCTCGTGAATGGCAGTGGCGGGTGGGACACATGCCGATCCGGTACGCGATGAGCGTACTGGAGGTTGTTCAGCAGTGCGTGAGGCCAGGGCCGCGCTCTTGCGGATCGTCGTCATCACGGCGGTTCCGCCGCGAGTCGAATAATGCGGACCGAATACTTGCCAGTTCAGCAAAACAAGGCGTTCCTACAGTCGGCGTACCTCGAAGCCCCTAATCGTTGAGAATCGTACGGCCTTTCCGGTTGTACTCAAATGTGGGGCCCTTGATATTTCTTGACATACACAGTCCGAGCTACGGGGCGCGCCTTAATTAACCAGAGAGGACCTGGCCGGTGGCCAGGAGTTCGTCCTGGAGTTGCGGAATCGGGACACGATGCACCTCCAGGCCGAGGTTGAGAGCCAGCGCCGCCGCGACCCCGCATGCGGCGCCAAGCATTTGATATTGGGTTTCCATCCGGACCGAGGCAAAAGCGACGTGCGACGCGGACAGGCACACGGGCACCAGTAGATTGCGACACTGCTCCACTCGAGGTAGCAAGCAACGATACGGAATCTGGTAGGGAGCAACGGGAACAGAAAGATAACCCTCGTTGAACAGCATCGGGATCGGTTTAGGATGTTCGTATACCGGGGTCCAGGTGCGCTGTACCTCACGAATGTCGATGTGGTACGAGCCCATGGCGACCACGTCGGAGTGATGAGTAGCAGGATCTCGCAGGTCCTGTTCGCGAAGAACATATTCGCCCTGCATGCGGCGGGCCTCCCGGACATACAACTGATGCGGCAGACCGGCGGTGTCCAGGAATTCGTCCAGCGGCCACCCCCACCGGGACATTTCCGCCCGGATGGACGCCGGCACCGCCGGATCGTGGCTCAGGAAATAGAGAAAATCCAAGGTATAGTGCTGATGTCGCAGGATGATCCGGTCACGGCCGGGACGATCGGATGCCGGATATCCCCAACTCGACCCGTCCAGCAGGTTCAGCGAGAACGGCCCCAGCGAATTGCCGTCACACTTGTCGTTCGGCAGGTTGGGCTCCAATCCGATCATCTGCCCAGCCCGAAGACTGCGCCGGGACCGGGCCAGATGATCGAAGTAGCGACGCCCGAGTTCCCATTCGGCCGGATCGTAGCCATCACGCCGGGTGAAGGGCATCCGTCGATCCGTGGATGTCAGGCAGAGCCGGTATCCGTAGGCCATCACTCCCCCATCTCCAGCACCCACTTGCGCCAGCGGGGCGTCACGGATGAGGGGCAGCAGCTCTCCGCCGGCGCCGAACGGCGAAATCCACGGCGGGAAGTTATGCATTCCCGGGGCGTATTCTCGCCGCCCGGCCAGCGATTCGCCGTGCCGCGTTCGGTCCTCCCGACCAATCAGGTGATCCACCCCAGCTGCGGCCAGCAGGTCTCCTTCATAGCTCGCATCAATGAATACCCCACCCCGATAGCGGCGGTCGCCGCCGACGACGATTTCGGAGATGACTCCGTCCGTCACCACGGCCCGGCTCAGCGCCGCATCGAAGACCGTTTCGACCCCGGCCTGTTCGAGCCATCGAGACAAGATACTTTCGGCGACATGTGGTTCCGGACCGGCGAATTTCCACAGCGCCGCGCCGTAATGTTCGGCCACGGCTTGCCCGAACTCTCTTGCGAGCCCGCCAATGACCGATCGCTCACCGAGATCGGTGTAACCCAGGCCACCGGAGGTCATCCCGCCGATATGACGCCCGGGTTCGAGCAGGACCGTGGATATCCCGCGCCGGGCCGCCGCGACCGCAGCCATCACACCAGCCGCGGTGGCGCCGTAAACGACCAACGCGGCGTCACGACCAACTTCCGCCGGGAGATCGGTGGCCGGGCCGGTACCGACCCGGCCCACTAAGTCGTGCGGATCAAGGGCGGCGGAACCGCGGACAACCGAGCCGGCCGCGGAAGCGCCGTAAACGGGGTGGGCCACTTCGCATCGACCTTCCGGCGGCTGAGGTTCCGCCGCAGCTCTGGCTCGAGAAGTGGCGTGTGTGGGAACGATTGTATAACGTCTAGTTGACCAGGCTCCTCCGAGAGGTGCGCTTCTCGCAGGGGGAGGCGCGCTTTTCCCGAGCCGGGATCCCAAGCCGTGAACCACCGATCGAGGTTCGGACACCATGCGCATCAGCGAGCACGTTTTCCGATTCGAGGACAGTTGTCAGGTCTATCTCCTGATCAACGGAACCGACGCCATCTGCATCGACTTCGGCACCGGTGATGTGCTGGATCATCTTGGTGACTTCGGCGTCGAGCGGATCACTGACGTCCTGATGACCCATCATCACCGGGATCAGGCTCAGGGTCTGCCGCGGGCCGCTGCGGCCGGGATCCGGATCTGGGTGCCACCGGTGGAGCAGGATCTGTTCCAGTGGGTGGAAGAGCATTGGCAGCAGCGCAGTGTCAACAATTACTACAACCTGCGACAGGATCGGTTCAGCATGCTCACGTCGGTGCCGGTGTACGCCGCCGTGCCGCAATACCGAAGCCTGCAGATCGGCGGTTTCGAGGTGATGACGCTGCCGACGCCCGGGCACACCACCGGTTCGGTCAGCTATTTCGTCCAAGTCGACGGCCGGCGCATCGGGTTCACCGGCGATCTGATTTACGGCCCCGGCACTGTCTGGTCGCTGGCTGCGACGCAGTGGACCTACACCGGGCACGGCGGCATCGCGGCCACAGTGTTGGCGATGAACGATGTTCTGGAATGGCACCCGGACCTGGCGTTGCCCAGCCACGGGGAACCCATCACCGAGGTCCCGGCCGCAGTTGCTCTGGTCGAGCCCCGGCTGAGGGCCCTGCTGGATCAGAATCGGTCCAAAGCCTGGGATCTCGATGCTTGGCGCAATCAGCCCTTCGAGGTGCTCAGCCCCCATCTGCTGCGCAACCGCACGGCGAACGCGCAATCATTTGTACTGCTCAGTGACAGCGGTTCCGCCCTGCTGATGGACTTCGGATACGACATGACCACCGATTGGGCGGCCGGCGAAGATCGTGCTGCTCGCCTTCCCTGGCTTCCTTCGGTCCGGGTGCTCAAAAAAGATTTCGGCGTCGACCGCATCGAGGTCGCCATTCCGACGCACTATCACGATGACCATGTGGCCGGCTTCAATCTGCTGCGGAAGGTGGAACACACGCAGATCTGGGCGGAAGCCGCCATCGCAAATATCCTGGCCAACCCGGACCGCTTCGACCTGCCATGCCTTTATCACGAGGCTATTCGCACTGATCGGGTCGTGCCGACCGATGTGCCGCTGGCCTGGCGCGAGTACAAGATCACCGTGCACCCACAGCCAGGACACTGTCTGAACGCGGTGGCCATCTCGACGGAGGTGGACGGCTTGCGGGTCGTCGCGACCGGGGACCAGCAGGACGGCGGATGGATTCCCGGAATCCGGCCGGAAGTGCTGAACTATCAGTACAAGAACGGTTTCCGCCCCCACGATTACGTAGCCAGCGCCAAGTACTACCGCTCGCTGCGGCCCGATCTGATGCTCACCGGACACTGGGGGGTTCGCCGGGTCGATGAGGCATACCTGGATGAACTACTGCGACGCGGCGAGGAATTGGTCGAACTGCATGAGGCGGTACTGGGCCGGGACGATGTCGACTTCGGTCCGGACGATTCCATGGCGACGATCCGTCCGTACGTCGCGGTGCTCAATCCCGGCGGGTCGATCGACTACGACGTCGAGGTCGTCAATCCGCTCCGGGGACACGGCCGTGCCGTGGTGAGGATGGTCGTCCCACCGGGATGGACCGCCGCGCCGGCCATGCGTGAAATCGAGCTCGAAGCGAAGCAGCCTGGTGTGGTCTGTTTTACGGTCACCTGCCCACCCAACGCGGGACGGCAGCGACGCGCGGTCATCGCCGCCGACCTCACGGTGAATCATCGGCGCTTCGGCCAGCGCGCCGAATGCCTGGTCGACCTCCGGTGAATCGGCCGGACGCCGAGGGCGAGTACTACCGGCTGACCGTCGACCGGCGGTTGCTCCTCGCCCGGGTCACCGGGGCGGACGGCCGCCCATGGTTCGACTTACGTCTGCTGCACGCCGTCGACACCCTGGCCGGCCCGGATGAAACCCTGACAGCTCCGACGGTCTCGATCCGCCGCGCTGCCGGCCTGGTGATCATCCGGACGGAGGCGGACAGTTCACGATGGTCGCACCGGTGGACGCAGTTGAACTGCGGACCAGACGGGTTGAGCCTGACGGGAGGGGTACGAGGCAGCAATACTGTGCTGACGGTCCACGCGTTCGCCGGTTACCGACCCCCCGCCGGTTTCCTACCCAGCGGATCGGCCCTGCAGTCCGCGTTCTCGCCGAATCCAGACCATCCCCGGCAGATTATTCGGCACGCGGCCGAACCGGCTGTGATCAGCGTGAGCGGCTCGGGCGCCGAACCGGGTGTTGGTCGGTGGCTGTTCACCCCGGCCCCGTGGTGCCTGGCCGTCAGCCGTGAAGCGCGGGTGGACACCCAGATCGCCGGCCCCGGCGAATGGGCCTGGATGGGTGTCGTCGCGCCCATCACGGAACAGACCTTCACCTCACTACATTTCGGCGCCGGAGCCGGCAGCCTGGCCCTGCGACTGGACTACGAGGGGCACACCGTGGTCACGGATGAATTCGCCGTCCCCCGAATCGACATCGGCTTCGGGGCGACGAATCCCTACCAGGCGGTGGAGCACTATTGCACCCACGTCCGCGCCCAGGGAACCGCACCGCAGGAAACGGCGCCAGTAACACTCTGGTGGCGGCAGCCGTTGTTCTGCGGCTGGGGAGCACAGCGGGCCATCGCCGAACGCGGCGGCGGCAATGCCGCGGCGGAATGTACGCAGAGCAACTACGACGTCTTCCTGGAAACCCTCGCCGCTCACCGTATTCATCCGGGCACGGTGGTCATCGACGACAAGTGGTCCAAGTGTTACGCCACCTGCGAACCTGACACGACCAAGTGGCCGGATCTGCGGGGCTGGATCGCCGACCGGCATGCCGCCGGCCAGCGAGTCCTGTTGTGGTGGAAGGCCTGGGACCCGGAAGGCGCTCCACCGCAGGCGTGCGTCCGGATGCCCGACGGCACCGCCGTCGCGCTCGACCCCAGTTCTGCGGCCGGACGAGAGGTCATCACCGCGGCGGTGCGCCGGATGCTGAACGCCGCCGACCTCGACGCCGACGGCCTGAAAGTCGACTTCACCGCATCGACCCCGAGCGGTGTCGAGCTGCGGCACACCGGGCCGGCATGGGGAAGCGCCCTGCTGCACCAACTACTCGCGGTGCTGCGGCAGGCGGCGAAGGCGGCGAAGCCGGACGCCCTGATCGTCACGCACACGCCCAATCCCGCGTTCGGCGACGTGACCGACATGATCCGACTGAACGACGCCGTGTGGCTCGACGCTTTCGACCCCCGCGTCACTGTGACCGACCAAATGACTTACCGGGCGAAGATCGTCCGCGCGGCCCTGCCGGGACGGCTCATCGACACTGACGGGTGGTACCTGCCCGGACGGCAGTTCCGCGAATACGTTGCTCACCAGCCCGATCTGGGCGTGCCGGCACTGTACTACGCGGGCGCTTTCGACGCGGCCGGTGACGACATGGACGACGAGGATTTCGCGGTGGTTCGACGAAACTGGCGGCGCTATCGCGCTCAAGCCGCTTTGCTGCCGCCCTGACCTGGGGGCCGAGCCACTTGCCGGTCGGCTGCGCCTGACCCCATTGCGCGAGGGTGGACGGCATCGACCTCATTGTGAAACCATCCGGGCGTGGGCGTGCGCCCCAAGGGGGGCCGAACGGTGCAAACAAGGCGTCGGACGACGATCGCGGACGTCGCCGCGCGGGCAGGGGTGTCGACCTCAACGGTCTCCCGCGCGCTCAACGACCGTGGTTACGTCGCTTCGCCGGTCAGAGCCCGGGTGATCGCCGCAGTGCAGAGCCTGGGTTATGTTCCGGACGTCAACGCCCGGAACCTCCGCGTGGGATCCCGCATGGACGTCGGTGTGTTGATCTCAGATCTGCGGAACCCCTTCTACGCCGAACTCGCCGCCGGCATCGAAGGCCGGCTCCGTGAGGCCGGCTATCATATGCTGCTGGTCAACGACGGGGGTGATCCGGACGAGGAACTAGCGGCGGTGCGGACGTTCGCCGCCATGCGCGTCCCCGGCGTCATCATGACGCCGGTGGGCGACGCAGCCGTAGCCACCTTGATTCGCCACGGCATCCACGTTGTGCAGGCCGACCGGGTGGTCGACCCGGCCGGGGCAGATTCGGTGACAAGTGCCAACGATGCCGGGGCACGATTGGCAGTTCGTCATCTGCTCGGCCTCGCCCACGAACGCATCGCCATGCTGATCGACGAGACCGCCTGGACGACCGGAGCAGGTCGGCTGGCCGGCTACCGGTCAGCCCACGCGGACGCCGGAATTCCCGTCGACGAGGAACTGATCGTCTTTACCGGCCTGCAGAGCGCATCGGCGCAACCACGGGTGGCCCGGCTACTAGACGAACAGCCGGACCTGACGGCGATACTGGCCGCCAACAACTTGCTGGCTCAGGCCGCCTTCAACGAACTACAGGACCGTGGGATCCTGATACCGCAACAGGTCTCACTGGTCGCCTACGATGACCTGGCCTGGATGACGATGGTCGTACCCAAGCTGACCGCGGTGAGCCAGCATGCGCAGGAGATCGGCCGTCGCAGCGCGGACCTGCTGATCAGTCGGTTTCAAAATGGGCCCGGCTGGCCGGCCGGAGTGAGTTTGCTGGTCCAACCCACTCTCATGATCCGCGATTCCACCGACCGACCAGCGGACAGGCGTCTACAGCCCGCCGCCAGGACGTCCGCGCCGCATGCAGCCTCCCCGCCTTCTGCGTGAATCGGGAATTTCTGGCCGCTGTTCCCCATTGACCCGCGGCCCGACTGCGATTACATTGCTCTGCATGTGGCATCGATGCCACATGGAACCGGTCAAATTGTCGCATGACCGGAAGTTCAGTGATCCGGGCTATTTCGGCTGGGAGGAACGTCCTGTGCGCAAGAACATGGCTCATCTGGTCATCGCGTTGTCCGGCTCGTTGGTATTGGCAGCGTGCAGCAGCACCAGCACCGCGGCGGTTTCCGGTATGACGTCGACGGCTAGTTCGGCCGGCGGTGCCGGGTCGGCGGCCAGTTCGCCCGTCTCGTCGAATGCGGCTTCGGCGCCCCCAGCCTCGGGCGGCTCGTCCTCCGTCCCGGGGTCGTCGGAATCTTCGTCGGCTCCCGCGAGCAGCCCCAGCCAACCGGCGAACCCACTGCCCGATTCCGGTAAGCCGTTGGACATCATGGGCTTCACCACCAGTGACGAGGTCGGCACCTCCCGGGTGGGCTACGCGAAGAAAGAGGATCCCAAGCTGGACGTCAAAGTCGATCAAAACGGATTCGACGCGCAGAAGTTCGCCACCGCGATGGGCGGCGGGAGCGCGCCTGCCGGTGTTTACCTGGACCGGCAGCTGCTGGCCACGTATGCCCAAAAAGGCTTCCTGATGCCGCTGGATGATTGCATCAGCGCGAATGGGATCAACATGAGCCAGTACTACCCCGCATCAGTGCAGGAATCGACCTACAAAGGCCACGTGTACGGCATTCCCGATTTCTACACGATTCGGGCCGTTCTGATGGACAACCGGGTGCTCAGTGCCGCCGGGTTGAAACCATCCGATTTTGACACGTCCAATTGGGACAAGCTGGCCGCAGTGACCAAGAAGTTGTACAAGGCGAGCAATGGCAAGCCGACGGTGATCGGCTACGACCCCAAAATTCCCGAATACCTTCCATTGTGGGCGCTGGCCAACGGCGGTTCGATCGTCTCGGTCGACGGCAAGCCCACGCTCAACGACCCGAAGGTGGTTGAAGCTCTCAAGTACACCGTCAGCCTCATCAATGACCAGGGTGGCTGGGCAAACTTCAAGTCGTTCCGGGACACCTGGGACTTCTTCGGGGCAGGCAACGAATTCGTCAAGAACCAAATCGGTGCCATGAACTTCGAACAGTGGTATGTCAATGTGCTGGCCGGGTTCCCTGCCTCCACTGATATTTCGGCGACACCGTTCAAGGGCAAGGACGGCCAGCCACTTACCTTCGAGACCGGCGCAGCCTTCGCCATCCCGAAGAACTCCCCCAACGCCGGTGGCATGTGCCAGTTCATGAAACTGGTGACCTCGCAGGGTGCCTGGGCCGCGGCAGGCGCCGCCCGCGCCGCCGCTCTCGCCCCGAAGAAAGGCATCTTCACCGGCCTCTTCAGCGCCAACAAGGCCGCCAACGACTCCCAGCAGAAGCAGTACGTCAAGCCCAGCGGGAACGCCAAGATCGACGCCGTCATCAAGGTCTACTACGCGGCATTGGCCACCGCGAAGCTAATTCCGCCCTCACCCGCCGGCCAGGACATCCAGACCGCCTACCAGCAGGCGGTGACCGATGCGCTGGGCGGAAAGGATCCGCAAGCCGCCCTGAACGCCGCCCAAACGACCGCAATGGACGCCTACAACCAAGCCATCGGTTGATCACCCGGCCATGACTTCAGACACCTCACTGAGCTGGAAGCACGCCGACGAGGGGGAACCTGCATCGGCTTCTCCCGGTCGTGCCCTGCGACGCTCCCGCGGCCGTAAGTACGACCCGCGGGAGGCCCGGGCGGCGTTCGGATTTCTCTCGCCCTGGATCGTCGGGTTCCTAATCTTCACCCTGGGCCCGATGATCTGGAGCTTGATCCTGTCCTTCACCAACTATGATCTGCTTGACCCTCCGCACAACGTCGGTTTCGCGAACTATCAGAAGCTGTTCACAGATCCGAACGTCAGCACAGCGCTGTACAACACGTTCATTTACGCCGTGCTCTACGTGCCGCTGGCAATTATCGTTTCCCTGTTCCTGGCCATGCTGCTCAACCGGGTCACCTCGGGTGCCGGGTTCTTCCGGACCGCCTACTATCTACCCGTGATGACCCCGGGGGTCGCCGTCGCCGTCATGTTCAGCCTCATGCTGAACGGCAATTATGGCCTGGTCAACAAGGCGCTATCACTGATCGGCATCCAGGGTCCCGCCTGGCTCACAGACCCGAACTGGATCAAGCCCAGCATCGTGCTCATGAGCCTGTGGGGACTCGGCGGGGCGGTGCTGATCTTCCTAGCGGCGCTCAAGAACGTCCCGAAGGATCTCTACGAGGCGTCATCCCTGGACGGCGCCTCCCCATGGCGGCAGTTCCGCAGCGTGACCGTTCCGATGATCTCCGGCTCCTTGTTCTTCCAGATCATCGTGCTGTCCATCAGTGCCATGCAGATGTTCGACAAGATCTTCGTCTTGTTCGGCAATCCTGGCAGCGCCACCTACGCCAGCAGAGCGTCACTGTTCTACACGCTGTATCTGTTCAAGGAGGCTTTCCAGTCCCTGAGAATGGGCTACGCCTCTGCCCTGGCCTGGTTGCTGTTCGCCATCGTCATGATCGTCACGATCATCCAGGTCAAGGTGGGCAACCGGTTCGTGTATTACGAGGGAGACCGAAAGTGACCGCGGAGGTTGTGGTCCCACTCAGCGCAGAAGAACGGCCGAGGTCTGCGGACACCGGCATAGGCCCGGGCGCACCCCGGCGCAGGTCGCGACTACTGCAGGTTCCCTTCTGGGTGTTGCTCCTGTTTTTCGCCGGAATCTTTTTGTATCCGTTCGTCTGGCTGGTGAGCTCCTCCTTCAAAACCCGGGAGGAGGTATTCGACAACAGGATCTGGCCACACACCTTCACTTGGAACAATTTCAGCCAGGTGTGGCATGTTGCGCCGTTGCTGACCTGGCTGGCCAACAGCGCCTGGGTCGGTGTGCTAGCCGCGGGAACCGTCACCGTGTCGAGCGCCCTGGTCGCCTTCGGTTTTGCCTACTTCCGCTTCCCAGCCAAGAATTTGCTGTTTGGTTTGGTGCTGGCGACGATGATGTTGCCAGGCATGGTCACCATGATCCCGGTCTTCCTGATCTGGAAAGACCTGGGAGCCATCGGAACTCGTCTGCCACTGTGGGGACAGAATCTGTTCGGCTCGGCGTTCTACATCTTCCTGCTACGACAGTTCTTCCTCGGGCTGCCTCGGGAACTGTTCGAGGCCGGCCGGGTGGACGGTTGCAGTTACTTCGGCTTGTTCTGGCGGATTGCGGTGCCGCTGTCCCGGCCCGCCCTGATCATCGTTTTCATCTTCGAATTTCAGGCGAGTTGGGACGACATCCTCAAGCCGCTGATCTATCTGAACAATAAGACCGAGCTGTTCACCGTCCCACTTGGCCTGAACTCATTATTCGTGAAGTTCAACCCGGTGGCCGGTGGGCAAGGCGACTTCCAGTACATCGTGACGGCGAGCTTGCTGGCCACGATTCCGCTCATCCTGCTATTCGTCGTCGGCCAGCGATACTTCATTGAGGGGATCGCTACCCAGGGTCGGAAAGGTTAGAGGCAGGGCGGATCTGAAAGGCGGGCCGGAAGAGTTCGTTTAGCGCGCTGGTCCCGTCGTGGGGTTCAGGGCGATGAGGTACAGGTCCAACCGGGTCGATACCGCCGATGTAACATAGTGGGCGCAGCTTCCGACAGGAACACCCGAACGGCCGCCTCGAAGTGGGCGCCGCCTTCGTCCACCAACCGGTTCAGCAGGTCGGCGTGCACCACAGCGCTCCGGCATGGACCGAAGATTTGAAGAAGCGTCTGCTCCAGGGGCCGGTTCCGGCATATGAAGGCATTCGCGGACAGGCCTGAGCTGACAGGCCAGGCGGTCGGCGAAGGCGACGAGCAGGGTGGGCCGTTCGACGGTGTACGACGCGCTGCGGGGTTTGGACTCCACCGGCAAGGCCCGCTACTACCCGCCGATCCACGGCGAGCCTGCGGTCAGCTCACCGCGGGATCTGTCGGAGGACGAACGGATCCTGGTCGGTGACCTGCTCGCCGCCGGCCGCACCCAACGCTCGGTCGCCGCCGCCGGAGCCCTCGACCATCAGCTGGGAAATCCGCCGCAACATCAGCGACGCGGAAGATACCGGCGTTCGGCGCGCACCGCAGAGCCGCTGGCCCGCACCCGGGCCCCGATCGGGCAAACTGTCCCACGACCCGGAACTGCGCGACTTCGTGCAGGACCGCCCTGGTGTCAGTGGCCGAGGGCGTCCCCTACAGCGTCCTTCGCCTTGTCGCCGGCCTGCTTCACGTTCGCCGCGGCCTGGTCGCCGTGCCCTTCTGCTTCCAGGTCCTGGTTGCCGGTTGCCTTGCCGGCAGTTTCTTTGACCTTGCCGCCGGCCTCTTCAGCGGCATGCTTGATCTTGTCACCCATCGCCATCACGAGCCTCCTCCACATTGACGAAACTGCATGTAGACCTCACACCGGCTGGTCCCGGTCCTTGACCATCTGCGGGATCTTGGGCTACCGACGATCGCCGTTGACAACGCATCGGTCGATCACACGGCGGATGTGCTGCGTGAGCGGGGTGATCTCGAAGTGATCGCGCTGCCGGTGAACATCGGCGCCGCTGGGCGCAATCACGGTGTGCAGCGGGCCGAAACGCCGTACGTGCTGTTCTGCGACGACGACGGCTGGTGGCAGCCGGAGGGTCTGCCCGCCGCGGTTGCGCTGCTCGACGCCCATCCGCGGTTGGCGGTGGTGAACGCGAGGATCCTGGTCGGCGAACAGGGCCGCCTTGACGCGATATCGGTGGAGATGGCCGACAGTCCGCTACCCGAGCGGGTCGGGATTCCGGGGGCGGTGTTGATGAGCTTCATGGGCGGCGCGGTACTGATCCGCCGGGCCGCCTATCTGGAGGTGGGCGGTTATGACCCCGTGTTCTTCATGGGCGGCGAGGAGGAAACGCTGGCGCACAAACTTGTCCGGACGGGGTGGCACCTTCGCTACCTTCCTGAGGTGGTGATGCGGCACTATCCCAGCGTCGCCAACGCCCCGCATCTGCGCGCGCACGGAATGCGGAACACCTTGTGGAACGCATGGCTGCACCGCCGCGCATTCAGCGCGGTGCGGTGGACCGTGTTCACCCTCGTCGACACCCCGAAGAACCTCGACTGGTTGCGGGGTGTCGTCATGGCGGTCAAAGGCATCCGGTGGGTGGCCCGGCAACGCCGGCCGATGAGTCCCCAGCTCGATGCGACGCTCACCGTTCTTGACCGACGTCGATTCGCCGACCGCCGGTCGCTGTTCAACCGCATCGACCCGGTGCGTTCCCGCGGCAGGGACGGGCAAGTCGTAAAATCCGACCAGCGGACCAGCTCACCCAGGTAGCCGGCAGGAGATCCTGGAACTCCACCCTGAACCCGCACCATCGGGACACGCCCGACCGCAACCAGGTCGACTAAGGACTCGTGCTGAAATAACATCGTTTTCTGGGGTTGGGTCGGCTACGGTTCTGCTATGGCGGAGCTGGTGGACTCGGTGGCGCGACGGTATGCGGTGCTGCGTCCGCATCTGAACGAGTTTCAGCG
>JAABUM010001813.1_pt1 | contig 30568 bp, 28 predicted proteins | sample 5559161 | NCBI WGS metagenome assembly JAABUM01 (sample SAMN10711868, study PRJNA513369) | rock metagenome | isolation source: Antarctica rocks | place: Antarctica: Victoria Land, Siegfried Peak nord
ACACCACAGAGCCGGCCGCCTCCCTCGGCTCAATGCCGCACAACCGACCCGACTATCCAAGCCTAAATTCCAAACCCGCCTGTATCAAAGTCGTTGACACGTTCCGCGCCGCGCCCACCGTGTCCGTCACGGCCACCGCCGCCGTGGTGATCACCGCTCCTATCACGACCATCAATTCACCTGTGCTGAAGGTCAACGGCATCGTGAAATGCGTCGCCGTGATACCGGGCGGCTAGGGGAGGCGGCTTGGTGGACTGGCCGGCGGCGGACCCTGACTTCGAGGCGCTGCTCGGACAGGCGAGGTCTGTGGCCTGCCTTCCCCATGCCGACGGGGACACCCTGCCGCTGGCCGCCATCCGCACCCTGGCGGAGCGCCTGCACCGGGCCGGCGGGGACGGGGCGATCTTGGACGCCAAGAATGTTCGGGGCGCAATCGAGGGGGTGGTGGCCGGCATTGACCTGCTGCTGACCCGGCAGCTCAACGCCATCCTGCACGCGCCCGACTATCAGGCGCTGGAGGCGACCTGGCGCGGCCTGCACATGCTGGTCCGCGCCTCCCGCAAGGACATGGGCGTCAAGGTCCGGGCGATGAGCATCGGCAAGCGCGAGCTGGCGCGCACGCTGCGCAAGTTCCGCGGCCACGCCTGGGACCAAAGCCCGCTGTTCCGCCGCCTGTACGACGAGGAGTTCGGCCAGCTAGGCGGCGAGCCTTATGGCGCGCTTGTTGCCGACTACGAGTTCGACCACCGCCCGGACGACGTTGCCCTGCTGTCCGACATGGCGATGATCGCCGCCGCCGCACATGCCCCGTTCATCGCCGCCGCCGCCGCGTCGCTGCTGGGCATGGACAGTTGGGCGGAGGTCGCCAACCCGCGCGACCTCGTTCGCATCGCCGCCACGCCCGAGTATGCCGCCTGGCGCGCGCTGCGCGACCAGCAGGACGCGCGCTACGTCGGCCTGGCCATGCCGCGCTTCCTGGCGCGGCTGCCCTACGGCGCCGCCACGGACCCGCTGGACGCCTTCGCCTTCGAGGAGGACACCGACGGCAGCGACTGCAGCCGCCTGCTCTGGGCCAACGCCGCCTGGGCGTTCGGCGCCAACCTCGCTCGCGCCTTCAGCGACCATGGCTGGTGCTGCCGCATCCGCGGCATAGACCGCGGCGGCGTGGTGGAGGGTCTGCCCGTGCTGCGCCATCCCACCGCCAACGGCAACGTGGACCGCCGCACCGTCACCGAGATCTGCATCACCGAGCGGCGCGAGTCCGAGTTGGCGTCGCTCGGCCTGATCCCGCTCGTGCATCGCAAGAACTCGGACGCGGCGGCGTTCATCAGCGCGCAGTCGCTGCAACGTCCCCAGGTGTTCGACGATCCCGACGCCACCAGCAACGCCAACCTCTCGGCCCGGCTGCCCTACCTGTTCGCAAGCTGCCGCTTCGCCCACTACCTGAAGTGCATCGTCCGGGACAAGGTGGGCGCCACGATGTCGCGCACCCGCCTGTCGGCCTACTTGTCGGAGTGGCTGCTGGGCTATGTGGACGGCTCGCCGGCAACGTCGTCGGAGGAGTTCAAGGCCGCGCACCCGCTTTCCGCGGGCCGCGTCGTGCTGGAGGACGTGGAGGACAAGCCGGGCCAGTTCGAGGCCAAGGTCTTCCTCACGCCGCATTACCAGCTTGAAGGATTGAGCGTCGCGATCCGCCTGGTGTCGCGGATACCGGCGCAGTAGGCGAGCGGCGCATTAGGGGACGGGCATGGTTGACCAAAGCAGGGCGGACCTGATGATGAAGTTCGTTGACAAGGACCGGCAGGTGGTTTGGGCCGAGTCCACCCTCAATGCGTCGCCGGGCGACTCCTTTATGGATGGTTTCGAGCCGACCAGCTCCGCCGACGAGTACAGCGCCTTCTTCGAGGTGAAGTCGTTCAACTTCGCCATCGCGGTTAAACCGCAGGACAAGGGTGTCGGGGCGCTCAGCAAGCAGGCGGCGGCCAGTGCCGGCGGCGGGCGCCCGTCCGCTGCTTCCGACGAGTTCCTGCGCTGGCGCAGCGCGAAGGAGGACGAGTACCGGAAGATACACTTCCCGGTCGAGTTCAACGCCTTCAGCTTCACCCGCCTGCTGGACGCCGCTTCCATGCCGTTCTTCACGGCCTGCTGCAACTCCGTAAGCTTCTACAGCGCGAGCCTCGTGAAGCGCGTGTCGGTCGGCACGGCGGGCAGCGACAAGATGATGCCGATGGGCTTCCTGCGCTTCGACTTCCGCGACGTGCTGATAACCGGCGTCAACTGGGACGACGGCGACCTCGTGAGCGAGAGCTGCACGTTCATCTGCCGGGCCATGCGGGTCAAGTACAAGCAGCAGCAGGCCGACGGGTCGCTCCGGCCGCCGGTGGGGCAGCCGGCGGTCTGGCCCCAAAGGGACCCGGAGGACCCCACCGCGTTTGACCCCCGTGTGCTGCTCATGGTGCAGGAGCTGATGAATGGCTGACGACAGCACCGACATCTTCATCAAGTTCGTGCTGAAAGCCGGCGCCATCAGCGGCGAGTCCTCGACCGACGTCGGCGGTGCCGACCTTTTCAACGGCTTCAGCCCCGGCAAGATGTTCGAGATTGACAGCTTCTCGTTCGCCGTCGGCATTGACGATGACGGCGACGACCAGCACAAGCCCGAAGAGGCCGCCGCACATAACCGGGGCAGCAGTGCCGGCACCGGCAGCGGGGCAGGGGGGGCGCTCGGCAGGGTGGCGTCCACGGCCGCCGCCCTTGCGGGACACCACGGCAGCAAGCCGCCGCCGAACCAGCTCGGCGGCTACAAGGCGTTCCGCAAGAACGGCAGCGGGGTGAAGTATCCGGTCAGCGTCCAGCCCATCACGATAACCCGCCCGATAGACAAGTCGTCCACGGAACTGCTGAAGTACTGCATCGCCACCACCAGCTTCGAAAGCGTCTCGGTCGTCAAGCGCAAGGCCGCCGGCACGCCCCTGGCCGGTCAACCCTACCTGCGGCTGGATTTCGTCGGCGTGCTGATCCGGGACGTGTCCTGGAGCAACGACGAGCCGATCAAGGAAACGACCAAGCTGATCTCCCGCGCGATCACCGTCCGTTACAAGCCGCAGCTCCTCGACGGCACCTTGGGCGCCGCCAAGGTCGGCTTCTGGAGCATGTTGCCATGGGAGACCGAATGCCCCCTGCGATGACGGCTGCCTGGCGATGACGGTGCGCCGCCCGTGATCCTGGCCCGGCCATGCCCGTGACCTGGGCCTCCTGGGCCGTGACCGATGTGGGCACCGTTCGGTCCGGCAACCAGGACGCCTTCGTGGACCGGCCGGACCTGCTGGTCTGGGCCGTCGCGGACGGCGCGGGCGGCCACGAGCAGGGCGAGGTCGCCTCGGCAGAGCTGAAGGCCACGCTGGAGGCGCCGCTGAGCCTGTCCGGCGCGGACCTGATCGCCGCGGTCCGCGCCCGTGTCGCCGCCGTCCACAACGGCCTGCGCCAGCGTGCGGGCCAGGAGCAGGCACGCACTGGCCAGGCTGTCACCATCGCCTCGACCCTGGTGGTGTTCCTGGCGGATGGCGACCACTTCGCCTGCCTGTGGTGCGGCGACAGCCGCGCCTACCTGCTGCGGGACGGCGCGATGCTGCAACTGACGCGCGACCACAGCCTGGTGCAGGAGATGGTGGACGCCGGCGTCCTGGCTGCCGGGGACGCGGAGCGGCACCCCCATGCCAACGTCCTGACCCGCGCCATCGGCAGCGAGGGCGACGCGCCGGAGCTGGACAAGATCACCGGCCAGGCCGAGCCGGGGGACCGCTTCCTGCTGTGCAGCGATGGGCTGTTCAAGGCATTGGACGAGGCGCGGATCGGGCACCTGGCGGCGAGCGACGACCCGGCCCGGCGCCTGATAGACGCCGCCCTGGCCGCTTCGGCTCGCGACAACGTCACCGCGCTCGTGCTGCAGGCGCTGCCGCCGCTGCCGCCGGAGCCGCTTTGGCCGCTGGAGCCGTTCGTGTGGGACAGGGAGCCGGTGCGGCGCGGCTGAGGCATGATCGCACCAGGTTGCTTGACCTGAGCGGTGACATGCCCGCGGAAACAAAGAGCGGTGCGTAAAAAGACCGGCGCGTGATCGGTTCATTTGCCTGAACCCATCACGCTTCAGCCGCCGCCGGGTGCTCAGACCTTGGCGTCCGGCCCGTCGAGCACCGCGGCCCAGGCGGTGAACATGGCATCCTGGCTGTAGGCCGCTTCCGCCCGCGCACGGTTCGCCACGCCGATGGACCGACCGCGATCCGGCAGCCGCAGCACCGCCAGCATCGCCGTGGCCAATGCCGCCGCGTCCCGCGCAACGATGTGCGGCGTGTTCTCCCGGGCCAACATGTCCCGGACGTCTCCAACGTCGGTCGCGGCAACGGGCAGGTGCGCCGCCATAGCCTCCAGTATGCTCAACGGCATCTGCTCGGTGTCGGAGCTGAGCGCGAACAGGTCGAACCCGGCATACTCGGCCCTTGGCTCCGCCAGGTGCCCGGCGAAGCGCACATCGGCGGCGACGCCCAGGGATGCCGCCAGCGCCTGCAGCCCGGCCCGCTCCGCCCCGTCGCCGACGACCATCAGCCGGGCGGGCATCGCCCGGCGCACGGCTGCGAAGGCGTGCAGCAGGCGGCCGATGTTCTTTTCCGGCCGCAGCGCCGCCACCGTGCCGATGACCGGCGGCCCGTCCGGGCATGGCGGCGCCGTGCCGAAGCGGGCAAGGTCAACGCCGTTCGGGATGTAGCGGACGCGCCTGCGCGACAGCCGCCAGGTGTTGAGCGCGATGCGCTCCAGCACGCGGGAGGGCAGCACGACCGTGCTGCGCCGCAGGACCAGGCGCCGGGTCCACACCCGGCGCGGTAACTGCCCGGCCACCTCGTCCGGCCCCAATCCGTCCTCGACGTGAACGTGCCGGGCCAGCGGCACCAGGTTGGCCATCGCCCACTCGATGGACCCCCAGTTGGACGTGACCAGCGCATCCGGCTTCAAGGCGCGCAGCATGGCCCGGCAGTGGCGCAGGTTGCCGAGCGTACGGCCCTTTGGCAGCATGGCCTCCGGGAACGTAACGTCTAGCCCAGGGTCCAGGCGCTCCCGGCAGGTGGTGACGCCGTCCATGGCGATGATGGCATGGCGCCACCGCTGGCCGTGGTGGTTCAGGATGGCGGCAAGGCGGACCTGCGCCCCACCGGTCGCGAAGGTCGGGAACACATGCAGGAGCAACGGGGCGGCGTTCATCCGCCCGGCATAGCACGGCAGCGCCCCTACCGCGTCAGCGCCGTCCTGCGCTGCGGCGGGGCAGGGGTGCCGCAACGGCACGGTGTCGTGTCAACCGGCAATCCTCCAACCCGCGCCGGTGGCCGTCCGCCCCGATCTCTCCGTCATGGCAAACTGCGCTTGCGGCGCTGCAATTTAGGAGCAGCATGGACCGCGCCCTCTATCCCCGGACGCCACGCTGCCGCACCGCCCAGAATGGCCCCGGAATGGCAGGGCGGCAGTTGGTGCAAACAGGCGTTGCCATGATGCAGGACGACGACCGCCGCAGCATAGATATGGCATACCGCCCTCCGCCGGGTACGGTGGAAGGGCGCTATGTTGCCCCGGCAGCCAGGAAGCAGAGCGGAGGGCGCTACTCGGCCGGCTGCGGCAGCGGCCCGGCGCCTGTTTCGCCACGCTGCTCCGCCTCGGCCTCTTCCCCCCCACAGGCCATGGTGCTCATACGCCCAGTTGCGGTCCACGCGCCCCGTCGTCATCGCCCGCAGCGACCCCTGCACGCCGATGGAGCCAAGATAGATATGGCTGATGATGACGGCCATCATCAACGCGGAGATGATCGAGTGCGCCCCATGCGCCAGTTGCATCCCGGGCACTCCGGTAGCCGCGAACGGCACCAGCAGCGCGATGCCCGTGATGGACACCGCGGCGCCGCCGAATACCGCGATCCAGTAGATCATCTTCTGCCCGAAGTTGAACTTCCGCGCCGGCGGATGCGGCCCGCCGAACATGCCTCCGGCCGCCTTGATCCACTGCCAGTCGAGTTTGGTCGGGATATTCGGATGCAGCCACTGCACCATCATCACGAACAGCCCCGCCATGAAGGCGAAGCCGACCGAGTTGCGCGACAGCTTGGCCAGCGCGGACAGGCTGGTAAAGGCGTTGTCGCCGATGACCGGCTGCAGCAGCCAACGCCCGAGCACCAGGTTCAGCCCCGTGAGGGACAGCCAGACGAACGACGCCGACGTGAACCAGTGGATGAACTGCTCGAACCAAGTGAAACGCTTGATGGTCCGGCCCTGCGGGTCCGCGGTGTATCGCATCGGCCCGGCGATGAGATACAGCGCCGCCATCGCCAGCACCGCCATCATCATCAGCCCGCCGGTAGTGTAGGGCTGCCAGCGCGTACGGACATCGCGGAAGGTCCGGCCTTCCGGCTGTATCAGCACGCCCGCTTTCTCGTCGGGGATATGGACGAAGCCTTCGATCTTGCGGGATGGCAGGTCGCGCTGGCCGTCCAGCATCCGCTCCAGCGCGGCACGGTCGGGGTTGGGCTTGTTCTGCGGCAGCTCGACCGCGCCCGCCGTGCCGGCGAGGGCGGCGAACGCCAGAACGAGGGCAATCCGGGGGGAAGCGCATCCGCTACTTGGGCGGTTTGCTGCCGCCCTGCGTCGGATCGCCTTCCACCGGGCCGTCGGCACCCTTGGCGCTGCTGCCGCCACCGAAGCTAGTTGTGCCGCCGTTCACGCCGGACACGCTGCTGCTCGCCTTGCCCGGGTTGCTGTCGAGCGATCCCTGCGTGCCGACGCCGTTGTTCGCATTGCCGCGGTTGCCGGTCGCCGGACCCATGTTGCTGAATTGACTGTTGGACTCGCTCTGATTTGGCTGGCTCGCAGCAGGGCCTGCGCCGGGACCAGCTAACGTGCCAGCTTGGGCGATGCTTGGCCGCTGTCTTGTCCAGCCAGCATGGCGGTGATGGCTGCAATGGCTGGAATACCTGCACGCATGTCTTGCTCTCCCGCGCCGGCAAGCACCAGCCGCTCTGTTTGAGCGGCCGAGCCGGGCGTTACAAAAAAACGTTGGGCCGGGCCACAAGGTTTCGGCCCTGCTGCAGGTGCGAGGCGGGCCGGGACCGGCCCGCACAGGCTGGCGTGCTAGGACCCGGTGCTGACCACCATGACCCGGCGGTTGCGCGGCTCCGCAACGCCTTCCCCCGTCGGAACGAGGGGCTGAGTCTCACCCAGGCCAACCGGCATCAGGCGGGCACGATCCACGCTGTAGCGGCGGGTGATAAAGTCCACCACGGCATTGGCCCGGCGCAGGGACAGCGCTTCGTTCAGCGCAGCGCCGCCGATGGCGTCCGTGTGGCCCTCGATCCGAAAATTAAGGCCGGCCAACTGCTGGTCGGCCAGGGCCTGGCCCAGCACGGCCAGCGTCCGGGCCGCCTGCGGCGTCAGTTGGTCCGATCCGAGAGCAAACTGCACCTGCATGTTCAGTGCCGCAAGGTCGCCCGGCCTGGACGTTTCCGCCGCGGCCATTGCAGGCGAAGCAGGCGCGTAGCGGGTATGCACGACCGCCGCCCGCACCGCACCGCTGCGGGACGCCCCGGCACGTCCCGACTGAGCCTGGACTGCCGCGTCAGGGCTTGCAGTTGCTGGTGCCGGCACGCTGCGAATGCCGCGGCTCGACCCGCCGGCGGTCGGGCGGAACTGGCGAATGATATCGTCAGTGCTGGTGATTGCGGACTGCGCCAACAAAACGTTCGGGATAGAAACAATCAATGCGACGAGAACGAATGCTGCCCGCACTGGGGCCTCCTACTAACCTGTTTGCACCTCATTAAGCCCAGGCAGTGCAGGGCGCAAGCAAATGCACCAGCATGTCCAGCACATGCCAGCACATAAATGTGACGCCGCCATCTGCCGAAGAATGGCTGTTAACTATTACTGTACCGAGGCAGTCTGGACCAAGGCAATCTAGCTGCATCAGGGCAGGCGTCGCCACTTGGCCAGCCTCCCGGCCGCGCCGGGGTGGCGCCAGGAACGCCCACCTGGCCAGGCGGCCGGCGGCCCCATATGCAGGAGCATGACCGATACCCTGACCGATGCGTTCCCTGCCACCCGCGCCGCCGGGCTGGCCCGTCTGGCTGTCGCCGCGGCCGGCCTGGGCGGGGACTATGCCGATGGGCGCAACACGGATGCCGGGCCGGACCAGGACCCTACGACCTCGGTCCTGTCGCCCTACCTGCGGCGGCGCATGGTCATGGAAACCGAGGTGGTGGAGGCCGCCCGCGCCGCGCACGGCCCGGCGGCGGAGAAGTTCGTCCAGGAGGTGTTCTGGCGCACTTACTTCAAAGGCCACCTGGAAACCCGTCCCTTGCTGTGGACCGCCTACCAACGCCTGGTCGCGGAAGGACACGAGCGGCTGGCGCGCGAACCCGGGCTGCGCAAGGCGTACGACAGGGCCGTGGCCGGGCGCACCGGCATTGATTGCTTCGACGACTGGGCCTTGGAACTGGCTGGGCGCAACTGGCTGCATAACCATGCCCGCATGTGGTTCGCGTCCATCTGGGTGTTCACCTTGCGCCTGCCCTGGGCGCTGGGCGCCGAGCTGTTCCTACAGAACCTGGTGGATGGCGATCCCGCCAGCAACACCCTGTCCTGGCGCTGGGTCGCCGGCCTGCACACCCGCGGCAAGGCTTACGCTGCGCGGGCGGAGAACATCCGGCGCTACACCAATGGCCGCTACGACCCGCAGGGCCTAAACGAGGACCCGGTGCCGCTGGAAGAGCCGGACGGCCCCGCGCCGGTCAAGTTGCCGCGCCCCGATGCCGTGCCGGACGGCAGCGTGGCCCTGCTGCTGCACCTGGAGGATCTGCATCCCGAGAGCCTGCCGCTGGGCTGTGCCAGCGTCAGGCGCGTGGGTGGCCTGGTGGCCCATGCCGACGGCGCCGTGGAACGGGTCCGGGCGATGGACCGGGCCGCGATGGCCGATGCCCTGGATCGGGCGGCCCGGCACTTCGGCTGTTCTGCCGGCCTGGTTCAGGACGGCTGGAACGAAGGATTGCCGGTTGTCACGGCCTGGGCGCCGGTCGGTCCGTCCGCCAGCGCGCTGCCGCCGGCCATACGGGTTCGCCGGGCCTGGGACGATGCGGTGTGGCCGCGGGCGACAAAGGGTTATTTCCAGGTGAAAGCGGTCATTCCTGGCATTATTGGGCCGGGTCCGGACGGCCGGTAAGGCTCCTGTCCCGCGCAGGGCGTGCCGTTCGCCAGGCGAAGCGGCAGCGCCGCACGGTTCCTGGCACGAACCGACCTTCGCTCATGGGCTGCCCCGGGCGTAGCGGTCCGAGGCCCGGCAGGGCTCCGCTGCCGTTGATGGTGCCCATCTCGGCCGCCTGCGCGTCGGCAGCGCTGCTACGACGCCTGCTGCGGCTGGACCGTACCCTCGGGGGGTGATGAGGTGCAGGCCCGCCCGCCTGCACCGTCATCGAGAGGCAACATGAAGATACGCGCTGCCGTCCTGGACCGCATGGGCGCACCCTTGCCCTATGCCGCCAGCAAGCCGCTCCGCATCGCCACCGTCGAGCTGGCGCCGCCGGGCCGGGGGGAGGTGCTGGTGCGGATCGCCGCGGCCGGGCTGTGCCACTCCGACCTGTCCGTCATCAACGGCGACCGGCCGCGGCCGATGCCGATGGCGCTGGGTCACGAGGCCGCCGGCGTCGTCGAGGCGCTGGGCGAGGATGTGCCGGACCTGCAGGCCGGCGATCACGTCGTCATGGTGTTCATGCCAAGCTGCGGCCATTGCACGCCATGCGCCGAGGGCCGCCCGGCGCTGTGCGAACCCGGCGCCGCCGCCAACGGCGCCGGCACCCTGCTGTCCGGTCGCCGCCGCCTGAGCTGCGACGGGGCGGAGGTGAACCACCACCTTGGCGTCTCCGCCTTCGCCGAGTATGCTGTCGTGTCGCGGCGCAGCCTGGTGCGCGTGGACTGCGACCTGCCGCTGGACGAGGCCGCGCTGTTCGGCTGCGCCGTGCTGACCGGGGTGGGCGCCGTGGTGAACACCGCGCGCCTGCAGCCGGGCCAGACGGCGGCGGTGATCGGGCTGGGCGGCGTCGGCCTGGCCAGCGTGCTGGGTGCCCTGGCGGCCGGGGCCGTGCAGGTGGTCGCGGTGGACTTGTCCGACGACAAGCTGGCCCTGGCCCGGCAGCTCGGCGCGACCCATGCCGTGAACGCCCGCGACCCCGGCGCCGCGGAAGCCATACGCGACGCAACCCGCGGCGGCGTGGACGTGGCGTTCGAGATGGCGGGCGCCGTGCGCGCGATGGAGCTGGCCTATGCCGTCACCAGGCGCGGCGGCACCACGGTCACGGCCGGGCTGCCGCCGCCCGGCGCCGCCCTGCCGCTGCCGCTGGTGCAGCTTGTGGCGGAGGAACGGACGGTGCGCGGCAGCTACATCGGCACTTGTGTGCCGGCGCGGGACATCTCGCGCTATGTCGCCCTGTATCGCGCCGGACGCCTGCCGGTGGACCGGCTGCTGAGCGGGCGGCTGCGGCTTGAGGAGATCAATGAGGGCTTCGACCGCCTGCACGAGGGCAGGGCGGTGCGCCAGGTTGTGGAATTTCCGGGGTAGCAGGCCCTGACGGGTCCGGGCCGGGGCGCCTGGCCTGCGGCGGATCACCGCCGGGTTCGTCCGGTGCCCTGCGTGTGGCCGGCACCGGCCGGCTTGATGCAAGGCTTGCGAACACGCTGCTCCGGCTGGACCAGAGCCGTGCAGACAAAAAGGCGCGTCGTCTTGCCGGACCGACGCCGGCCGTTCCTCGCGTGGGCCTATTGATGGACAAAGTTGAAAACGCGCTTCCTTACGGCGTCCTCGATCCGTTGCAGCCGCCGCCGGAGGCGCACCCGGAACGGCTGGGCGTTGCGCCGGGCGTTCGACCGGTCGCCGGAGTGCGAGCCGAAATCGTCCCCTTGATCCACGGGGAAGGGCCGTACCACATACGGCAGGATGCCGTTCTCCCAGTAGCGGTCCATGGTCTGGTCAATCGGCATGAAGATGCGCTTGCCGTACTCCAACATGCGGGCCGCGCCTTCGCGCCGGATCAGGTAGGCACCAACGCCCAGGACCTGCGAGCGCAGCCGGTACAGGACCGCGCCATCCGAAAGCTCCGCAACGCGGGTGCCGAGGAACCGGGGCGAGGCCGGCTTGGCCACCCGGCCGAGCTTGGTGTCGAGGCGGACGACCAGCCACTCCCTGAACGGGCAGGCCAGCAGGTCCGCCACGACCACGGGCAGGTTCGGCTCGATGGACACGTCGTCCTCAAGGACCAGCGCCGTCTCGATGTCCTCGCGGACCATGCGCTCGTAAATGCGGTAGTGGCTGAGAAAGCAGCCGATCTCGGAGTCCTTCATCTCCACGCCGTAAATGCGGAGCGCGCGGGTCCGGTCGTAAGCGGCACGGTCGGATCCTGTCATCGCGCGGCCGTCAACGGCGGTCACGAACTCCGCGAACATGCCGACCCTGTCGAGCGCGTCCACCATGTGCTGCCGCCGCGCCGTGTCGCGCTCCATGTTCACCACGAACACAGGGCACGCGGGCGCCTGCCGTCCCGGCACACCGGCAGGGGCCGGGCTTGAACCAGCGGGGCTAGGCGTCATTCCAGGCTGTCCTGCTGGCCGGCCCGGCTGGCGGCCACGTCATGCAGCTCGGCGATCATGTCGGGGATGCCGCGGGTCAGGCGCCAGCCGGGACAGTGCTCCTTGAACCGCCGGGTGTCGCTGACCCACCAGACATGGTCGCCTGCCCGGCTCTCCTCCTGGTAGTCCCGCTGCATCGGCCGTCCGGTCAGCGCCTCCGTCATCGCAATGGCTTCCAGGACGCTGCAATTTGCCGTGCGCCCGCCGCCCATGTTGAAGACCCCCGCCGCGCAGGGCGCCTCGAAGAACTGCCAGAAGGCGTTCACCAGGTCCCAGGAATGGATGTTGTCGCGCACCTGCCTGCCTTCATGGCCGATCACGGTGTATCGCCGGCCCGTCACGGCGCATTTCACCAGATAGGAAAGAAATCCGTGTAGCATCGCCCCGGCCTGGCCGCCGCCGGTGATGCAGCCGCAGCGGAAACAGGCGGTCCTCATGCCAAAGTAGCGCCCGTATTCCTGCACCATGAGGTCGGCCGCGCACTTGGAGACGCCGAACAGGCTGTGCATGGCGGCATCGATGCTCATCGCCTCATCAATGCCGGCGAACATCGGGTGCGAGTCCGGCAGCTCCCACCTGGTCTCGTGCCGGACCAGCGGCAGCCGGTTCGGGGTGTCGCCATAGACCTTGTTGGTGCTGCAGAACACGAACACCGCGTCCCGGCAGTGCTTGCGCGCGGCTTCGAGCAGCCCGAGCGTCGCCTCGGCGTTGATCGAGAAGTCCGTCTTCGGGTCGCTTGCGGCCCAGTCGTGCGACGGCTGCGCCGCGGCATGGACGACCAGCACGATGTCGGCGCCGTGGCGGGCGAACACCCGCTCGATCATCGCGCCGTCCCGGATGTCGGCGTCGAGGTGCGTGTAGCGGGGCAGGCTGCGCTCAAGCCCGGCGCGGGTGCGCCGCGTGCTCGCCCCGGCGCCGAACAGCGTGGCGCGGGTGTCGTTGTCAATGCCGATCACGTCCAGCCCCTTGGCGTCCAGAAACCGCACCGCCTCCGCGCCGACCAGCCCGCCGGCGCCCGTCACGATTGCGACGCTCATGCGGCTGCCGGGTCCCTGCGCGGCAAAGGCCAGGTCGGGTAGCTTGGCAGCGTCGCTCCCGGGGCGGCGCAGGCGCACGGCGAAAGAGGGGACCGCGCCCAGGCAACTTGCCCGGCAATGGTGCTGAAGGGCTGCTTGCTGGTCACGCGGCGCTGGTCCCCTGGTGGCATGGCCCTGATGGCACCCGCGACTATCACGATCCCGCTCCCCGGCACAAACCGGCCGGAGGTCCTGCCGCGCGGCCCCGCTGCCGGCGGACACGCACGGCGCAGGGTTCGACATGGCCCCCGATTTGCGGCACCTGACCGCCAGCAACGAGGACCTTCCGACCCGTGACCCGCCACCTGCAAACCCTGACACTCGGCCTGGTGCTGCTGCTTCCCTGGTTCCTGCTGCACGCGCGGGCGGCGGCGGAGATCGGCATTGATCTCGTCGGCGCCTGCTTCCTGCTGCGGTGCGCGGCCCAGCGCCGCTGGGGCTGGCTCGGGCAGGATTGGGTGCCGATTGCCTTGGCGTGGTGGGGCTGGCTCGTCGTCTGCACGATCCTGAACGCATCGCTCCCCGGCCAGAACGGGTCGGCGCCGCTCCAAGCGCTCCTCGTCGTCCGTTTCCTGGTGTTCGTCGCGGCGCTGGAGCACTGGACGCTGGCCGACCGGCCCGCGCGGCGTTGGTTCCTTGGCAGCCTGACGGCGGCGACGTTCTACGTCGCGGCCCAGACCCTGCTGCAATTTGCGACCGGCCATAACCTGTATGGCGTCCCGCGGTCGCCGGACGGGGAGTTGACGGGTCCGTTCACCAAGCCGCGGGACGCGCCCACCCTCGTGCGCATGCTGTTCCCGGCCTTGCTGCCCCCCGTCGGGCTGCTGCTGGCCCGGTCGGGATGGCTGCCCCGGTTGGGCGGCATCGTGCTGTTCGCCGGCGGGATCGCAGTCATCGTGCTGATTGGCCAGCGTATGCCGGTGCTGCTGGCGGGCCTCGGCCTGCTCGTGACCGCGCTGCTGCTGCCCCGGCTGCGCGGACCCGTGGCCATCGCCGTGGTCGCGGGCGGTGCGCTGATCGCGGCGTCGGCCGTGGTGTCCCCGCCCGTGTTCTACCGGCTCGTCACCAAGTTCTCCCGTCAAGCCGGCGACTTCGCGGCCAGTCCCTACGGGCTGATCGTCGAGCGCGCCGTCGCCATCGCCGGGGAGCATCCCCTGACCGGGCGGGGCTATGACGGGTTCCGCACCGGCTGCTCGCAGCCGCGCTACTTCCAGGGCTGGCACTGGCCCGGCGAACCCGCGCAGGGCGACGGCGGCGGCGCAGAGGTGTGCGTGACACACCCGCACAATCACTACCTGCAGGCCCTGACGGACGCGGGCGTGCCGGGGCTGCTGCTGTTCTGCGCCCTGGTCGGGACTTGGCTGTATCGGCTCGGGCGGGGGCTGCTGCGCGACCCCGACCCGTTGCGCGTCGGGCTGTTCGTCGCGGCGTTGATCCAGGAGTGGCCGGTCGCGTCCACCAGTCCGCTGACCTCGCTGCCCATCGGCGGCTGGTTCCTGCTGCTGCTGGGCTTCGGCCTTGCTGAGGCGAGGTCCGTCGCCGCGTCCCAACTCCAGCTTTCAACCGGCGCCGGCGTTCGGGATCGCCTCCATGACCCGCTCCACGGTTAGGTCGTTCAGGTCGGATGCTTGAAGGACCGTCGCCCACTCGCCGCCCGGGCCACGGGGGGCCGCCTGCTCCGGCACCCCGGCTGCCGAGAACAGCACGACCGCAGGCGCTCCCACCGAGGCTGCAAGGTGGACCGGCCCGGTGTCGTTGCCCAGCACGAGCGCGGCGCCCGACGCCAGCGCGGCGATGTCCTCGATTGAGGTCCGGCCCGTCAGGTCCACGGCCCCGGGGCAGGCGGCCATGATCGTCCGGGCCAGCGGCGCCTCCATCGCGCCGCCGATGACGACCGGCTGCAGCCCACGGTCCAGCAAGCGCCGCGCAACCTCCCCGTAGCGGTCCGGCGGCCAGCGCTTGACGCTGCCGAGACCTGCGCCGCCCGGCACCAGCAGGGCATAGGGCGCGGCAAGCCCGTGCCGGTGGCCGCGGCTGGTCAGCCAGTCCCGCTCGGGCGCGTCCCGCCGGGTTATGCCTGCGGATCGCAGCTGCTCGCGCTGCCGCTCGATGGTGTGCATGGCGTCGCGCCCCGGATTGGCGTGCGGGTGCGAGCAGCCGTGTGCGATGCCGGACCAGGGCGGCCGTCCGGCCAGCCTGAAGTAGCGGCCTGACCGCCTGGATGTCTGCAGGTCGTAAACGAAGTCGAAGCCGCGCATCGCCTGCGCCGCCCGGCGGGTCCCGGCCAGGTTCCACCAGGGCGCGCGCGGGTCCACCCGCACCTCGTCGAACCAGGGCGCGGCCTCGGCCAGCGCCCGGAACGGCGCCGTGGTCAGCAGCGTGATGCGGCTGCCGGCGTGCTGCGCGCGGATCGCGGCGAAGGCGTGGAAGGCGTGGATGAAATCGCCGAGTGCGCCGAGCTTGATGACGAGGATGCGCTGCATCGGGCTGCCGCCCTGGCCAGGCTGCGGCATCAACGGCGCAGGTGGCGCGCTACCCGCGGCGGCGGGGGCGGACTAGGGTAGGGCCTCGATGTCATCCGATACCTTGTCGTCATCCACTGGGTCGCCATCCGCCGGGTCCTCGCCTGCGGGGTCTTCGCCTGCCGGGTCCGCAGGACGAGTCACCATGGTCCTGCCCCACCGTGAAGCGTTCGGCCCGTCCGCGGCCGGCGCCGTGGCGATGGTGGTGCGCCGGCTGGCCGCCGGTCCGTCCCGGTATAAGGCCCTTGTGGTCGGTCCGCCATTCCAGGGGCCGGGCTTCCCTGGCATCCCGTTCCTGCCGGCCCGGCGCCTGGCGTGGCTGCCGCTGACGCAGACCCAGCAATATGCGGCAGCGGTGGCGCAGGTTCTGGCGACGCTGCCGCCCGGGCTGATCGAGGTCCACAACAAGCCCGACGTGGCGCTGTGGCTGGCCCGGCTGTTCCCGCGGCGGCGCGTGAGCCTGTTCCTGCACAACGACCCCCGCACCATGCGCGGCGCCAGGTCGCCCCGCGCCCGCCTGCACCTCCTGGACCGCCTCGCGCAGGTTGTCACGGTGTCGGACTTCCTGCGCCGCGCCTTGCTGGACGGCCTGGCCCGCGCGCCGGATCGTGCGCCGCTGGTCATCCACAACGCGCTGGACCTCGGGGAGGTGCCAGCCGGCCTGCCGCCGTCCGAGCGGGAGAAGGTGATCCTGTTCGTAGGCCGCGTGGTGCCCGACAAGGGGCCGGACCTCTTCATCGCCGCCTGCGCCAAGGCCATCCCCGGCCTGCCCGGCTGGCGGGCGGAGATGATCGGGGCCGACGGCTTCTCGGCCGGTGCGCCGGACACGGACTTCATCCGCGGCCTGCGTCCGGCTGCGGCGGCGGCAGGCGTCGTCCTGCACGGCGCCCGGCCGCACGCGGAGGTGCTGCGCGCCATGGCGCGCGCCGCCATCGTCGTCGTGCCGAGCCGCTGGAGCGAGCCGTTCGGCCTGACTGCGCTGGAGGCCATGGCGTGCGGGGCCGCCCTTGTCTGTTCCGGCCGTGGCGGCCTGTCGGAGGTCGCCGGGGACGCGGGCCTGCTGGTTGACCCGGAAGACTCCGGCGGCTTTGCACAAGCCTTGCTGCGCCTGGCTAGGGACGCCGGACTGCGCGCAAGCCTGTCCAACGCCGGGCTGCAACGTGTCCGCGACCATTTTTCCGTTGTGGATGCCATCGCGAAGCTCGACGGGTTGCGGGACGGGCTGATTGGCCAGGCAACGGCTGCAGGGTGTGGAACAGCGGTTCGGCCCTGAGAGTCGGGCCTCTAGCCTACATGGGTAGCGCTCTCTCGGCAAGTGGGAGCGGCAGCCGGCGAAGCATCCCGGCAGCAGGCCCGGGCAACCGTGCCGGCGTGCCCAGCCAAGCCGCCATCCCGGTCACGGGCCATCCGGGTCAAGCACCGCCGGGATCATGGACCCAGCCTGCCTGCGTGCGCTGGAACCGCGACGTCTCGGCAACGCCGAAGCTGCTGCTCGCGGCGTCCCAGATCAGGCCCTCGACTGCGACGCGCGGCCGGCCGATGCGTATGAGGTTGAAGGCGTTGACCTCGCCCCGGCGGCGCGTGCTGGTCGCGGTGCCTGCCTGCACCAGCAGCGATGCCCAGCCGGTGCCGCCGTAGCGCACGGCGCTCGGCCCGGCATGGCCGACGTGCAGGTGCCCCGATAGGATCAGGTCCACCTGGCACTGCGCGAAGGCAGCCATGGCCATCTCCGCCCGGCCGATCACGTCCTTATGGTGGCTGGTCCCGGGCACGTCGAACGGGTGGTGGGTGACGACGACCCGGGTCGTGGCCGGGCCGCATCCGTCCAGGCGCGCGCAGCTCCGCTCGACCTGCTGCAAGTTGATGCGGCCCTTCTTGAAGGTCAGCGCGCGGGCGGTGTTGATGCCCAGCACGGCGATCTCCGGGTCCATGAACAGCGGCTCCAGCTCGTCCCCGAACGCGCTGCGGTAGGCGCGGAACGGCGCCATGGCGCGGGTCACGACGTTGTGCAGCGGGACGTCGTGGTTGCCGGGCACTACGACCTGCGGGAAGGGCAGGGTGCCCAGGAACTGCCGGGCGGCCTCGAACTCGCGGCGGCGGGCGCGCTGCGTCAGGTCGCCGGAGACGACGACGACATCCGGCCGCGCCGCCACGAGCGCGGCGCGCAAGGCGGGCAGGGTGGCCGGGTCCACGCGGCCGAAGTGCAGGTCGGACAGATGGGCGATGAGGCGCATCGGGCTGCTGTCACCACTCCGGCATCGTCATTCCGGCACCATCACCCGCAGCGCCCCCGGCCGGATGCGGTAGCGCAGCGGGCTGCGCATCGCCGTGACCTCGCCGTCCCAGGCCACCTCCACCCGGCGCCGCTGCGTCTCGACCCGTAGGCTGGCCGTGTCCCGCATGTCCAGGTCGCCGGGGCGCAGGTGCCCGGACAGCGCCCGCATGGCAAGCCCCAGCAACCCGCCATGCCCGGCGTCGCGCGCCATGCACACCCAAAGCTGCCCGGCATCGAGCCGGGCACGGCCGCCCACGCGCAGGCCTGCCATGCCGTAGCGGTTGTTGCCGACGAACAGCAGCGGCGTCTGGCGCACCAGCGCCTCCGTCCCCTCCACCTGCAGCCCGTCCACCTGCAAGCGGACCAGCAGGGGCGTTGGATGGCGCAGGCAGACGGCTGCCGCCATTACGAGGGCCACCCATTTGCGGTGGCCCTGCTTCTGCTCCGCGACCCGGCCCCGCACCAGTTGGGGATAGGCGCCCAGGCTGGAGTTGTTCAGGAACACCTGCCCGTTGACCTCGCCCAGGTCCACGGTCCGCACCCGGCCCTGCAGGACCGTGCGGACCGCGCCGGCCAGGTCCAGCGGCAGGCCAAGGTCCCTTGCGAAGTGGTTGCATGTGCCCAATGGCAGCACGCCCAGTACGGCGCCGGTGCCGGCCAACGCGGACGCCACGGCGTTGACCGTCCCGTCGCCGCCCCCGGCCACGACCAGGTGCCCGCGCCCGGCAGCCTGGCGGGCCTGGGCCGTGATTCCGGCCCCGTCCCGCATGGTCGTGACATGGGCCGGCGTGCCAAGCTCGGCGAAAAGGCGCTCTATCTGGTCGCCCGCCTCCGGTCCGTGGCCAGGTCCTGCGGCAGCGTTCAGGATGCAGGTCACGTTGGTCACGGCACTGCCTGCCGCCGGCCAAGCTCGGCCAAGGCGAAGCCGGCCAGGAGCCAGAATGTTCCCACGAGCAGGCCGGCAGCAACGTCGCTGAGGTAGTGCAGGCTGAGGAAGATGCGGCTGAAGCAGATCAGCCCTATGGCGACGGCAGACCAGAATGCCACCTCGAACCGCGGCCGGGCTACGGGAAGGCCGCGCGCGGTCGCATAGGCAAGGAAGCCGATGAGCGCCGTTGCGGCGGTCGCGTGCCCGCTTGGAAAGGACGGGGTCGCCGCGGTGACGGCATCGAGGAACGCCAGGCGCGTGCGGCCGATTGCATACTTGCCGGCCCAGGTCGTGCCCTGGGCGCCCAGGCAGGTGATCCACAGCGGCACGAGCAGCCGCGCCCGTCCCTGCGACCACAGGAGCGCCGAGGCTGTGGCCGCCATTGCGGTGATCGCCGGGCCGGCCCCGAGCGCCGTGATCCAGATGAAGGCTGCAACGAGCCAGGGTGTCCGGTAGGGAACGAAGAATGCGTTCACACCCTGGTCCAGGCGGACCAGTCCCTCTGTTTCCCGCAGGTCGTCAACCAAGCCGCCCAGGAGCGCTGCGGCATAGAGGGCGGCAAGGCACATCAAGGTCAGGGGAAGGCCCGTGAAGGACGCCGGACTGAAGCGCGCTTCCAGGAAGGCATCTGGCCCGGGATAACCGGCCCGGAGCCGGGACCGGAGCGGGGCGGCCTGCGCCCAGACCGGCCATGCCGCAATGCGGGACAGCAGCCGGGGACCAAAACGGGTGCTGGCGCCGACCAGCCGCCACAGCATTGCCCGAAGCACGAGGACGGCGACGGCAACCGCGATGATCCCGGTTGCAAGGCCCTGGTCAGAAATCATGGATCAACGGGCCGCCCTCATGGCCTGAGCGTGGGGCGCCTCCGCAGGAACAGGCCGCCAACGCGGCGCGCGCGGCCGTGGCCTGCCGCAGAGAGGGACGCCCGCTGCCGTCCCCGCGTGAAAGCCTCATGGACCTTCACCCCAGCGTATGCAGGGCACCAGGTTCCGCGGCCATGACCGCCTGCACCGGCCTGCGTGCCGAGAACGGCAGCGCCGGGCCGTAACCGAAGCGCATGACGATGTCCGGACGGCGCCCGGGCAGGCCGGCGAGGGCCGCAAGCGCGGGCCGCAGGCTTGGGACCTCGACAGGCTGGTTGACGAAGGCGTGCTTGAGGCCGAGCGCCGTCGCCTGCAACGCGAACCGCTGGCATGATTGTCCCGTGCGGACCCAGTGGCCGGAATCGGCCTGCTGCGCGACGAAGACGGCGACGCCGGCCGAGGACCGCAGTTGGCGGGCGTACTTGTCGTTCTCGGACCCAGCGCCGACGAACCAGTCGAACAGGTGCGGCCCTAGCCAGTCCGGCAGCGCCGGGCTGCCGCTTGCTGCGCTGAACAGGCCGTCGCCGGTCCTGACGGCCTCGTGCGGGCTGAAGCGCAGCCAGGACTTCAGCTCGCGCATGAAGGCCGCGTCGGCCATCTGCGCGCCGTTGCCCGCGACGACCAGGTCGCGCACCTGCTCGATCTGCGCCCGGGCGGTCATCAGCACGAGGTCAACGCCGTCCACCGCCGCGGCGTCGGCGAGCGCCTGGATGTCAGCGGCGCTCACCTGCCTGCCGTCGTAGTCGGCCCTGGTTGACTGCCGTCGCGTGATCGCCCTGAACAGCGCGGGGTCGGCGGGCGGCCCATCCCCGAACACGACCGCAACGCTGCCGCCGTTGGCCGGGTCGAAGCGCAGGCCGGCGGGCTGGCCGTCCGCTCCGGCGGCCAGGACCAGGTTCTCGGCCGCGCAGCCGAGGCTTACGAACAGGTGATGGTCGTCGGGATCAACCACGGGGGTCCGGCGCGACACGTCGGGCAGGATGTCCACGCGGCCAGGGCCGGTTCGGAACTGCCAGGGCTGGGCGTTGTGGCCGTTCGGCGCAAGCGTCGCGTAGCGTATGAGGTCCACCATCCCGGGCCGTAGCGGAGGCTGCTCCCGCATCGCCGCGACGGCGGCGCCGTAGTCCGTCAGCGACCCCATCTGCCGCAGTCCGGCATACGTTGCGCCGGCACCAGCAAGCACGAGAACCCCACCGCCCAAGACGACCTGACGCCGCTCCATTGCCCTGCCTGTCCGCTGCCTCCCCGATGCGGGAAGGCCACTTCAGGACCACTACCCTGGATGGGCTGCCGGTCTCAGGGTCGGAAACTACTTATACCAGCCGCCGAAAGTCTTGACCTGTGCCGCGCTGCTCGCGTCCTGCAAAGCGCTGTGTGCCGACAGGTCAGAACTTTCGGCGGTTGGTATTACACCGACCGTCCATTGCTCCGACGGTTCCTGTGGTCACGGCGCATCCTTGGCCACGCTGGCGAAAATGGTCAGAACAGGGGGCGACTCGCGTCATACCAACCGCTTTTGACCCTGACCCGTAATCTCTTGCGCTGCTCATCGTTGTCACAGGTTGAAGTCAACGACCGTTGGCATCAGGGCGCGTCGCCATTGAACCGTATGGCGCTGGGAAGGTTGCGGGCGGTTTTGCCGTGCCGGGTGGTGATGGTGTGGAACTGCTTGAACATGACAGAGAAGCGTCCGGCAGACCCGATGGGATTGCCCGGCGCAGCGGCCATTGCGTGCATCCTGGCGCTCGCCGCTAAACGTAGGTGCGTTGCCGGGTCTGCCAGCGGCATCGGTGGCGCTTGCGGACAGACCCCCTTACCCCGGCCCTCTCCCGGAGGGAGAGGGGGCAGCAGGTCCGTCCTCTATTGCGCCTGGATGAAGCCGCCGATGCGCGGCAGGATCTCGGTCCGCCACTTACGGCCGTTGAAGATGCCGTAATGGCCCACCGCGGGCTGCATGTATTGCAGTCGCCGGTCGGCCGGGATGCCGCTGCACATCGCCTGCGCCGCTATGGTCTGGCCGGGCGCGGAGATGTCGTCCAGCTCGCCCTCCACCGTCATCAGCGCGGTGTGTTGGATGGCGGACGGCACCACGGCCTCGCCGCGCACCGTCATGCGGCCATCGGCCAGGTCGTGCTTCTGGAAGAACGTCTCGACGGTTTGCAGGTAGTAGCTGGCCGGCACGTCCATCACCGCCAGGTACTCGTCATAGAACCGCCGGTGCGAGGAGGCGCTGCTCTCGTCGCCGGTCACCAGGTGGTCGAACATGCGCCGGTGCGCCTCCATGTGCCGGTCCGGGTTCATGGAGATGAACGCCGCCAGTTGCAGGAAACCCGGATACACCCGGCGGAACGCGCCGGGGTGCCACGGCGGCACCGTCGTAACGACATGGCGCTCGAACCAGCTGATCGGCTTCTCCTGCGCGAGCTTGGTCACGACGGTCGGGGCGCAGCGCGTGTCCACCGGGCCGCCCATCAGGGTCATGCTGCGCGGCTGCGCCGGGTCGTTGCGGGTGGCCATCAGCGACACCGCGGCGATCACCGCCGGCGCCGGCTGGCAGACGGCGACGACGTGCGTGTCGGGGCCGAGGTGCTGCAGGAAGCCGATCACCGTCTCGATGTAGCTGCCCAGGTCGAAGTCGCCGTGCAGCAGCGGCACGATGCGGGCGTCGCGCCAGTCGGTGATGAACACCTCGAACCCGGCGTCCACCATGTCCTGCACGGTGCCGCGCAGCAGGGTGGCGTGATGGCCGCTCATGGGTGCCACCAGCAGCACGCGCGGGCCGGTGGCGCCGGGCGCCTGGAAGCGCATCAGGCGCACGAAGGGCTGGTCCAGCTCGACGGTCTCCTGCAACGGCTCCTCGGACCCGCGCTTGAGCTTGACGTTCCAGTCGGGCTTGCCGCGCGGGCGCAGCACGTCGTTGGCCACGTCCGCCCAGGCCACGACGGAGCGGGCGCCCAGGGTCAGGACCTCCGGACCGGGGGTGGCCCGCATGATGGAGCTTGCGGCCTGCGCCCAGGCGCGCACGGGGAAGATGGCGGCGGCAGCGGCGTCGTGGAGCAGGTACAACATTGCGCCCGTGTGTCACGTTTGCCGGGTGGCGGATAGGGCGGGGCTATTCACGTTGCTGGGCGCTGGCGGCGACGCCGGGCAGCAACGGCAGGTCGTCCTGCGCCGACGCGGCGGGGCGCCGCCGGGGCGGGGCGGCGGCGGCGCGCAGGCGCAGCAGCTCGTCCACCATGCGATCCATGGTCTGCCAGATCGGCTCTTCGCCCACGCGCTCCTTCATGATGAGCTTGTGGGCCGCCAGCGTCACGTTCAGGGTGCCGCGGGTCGTCTCCGGCCGGGGGGAGCGCATCTGCAGCAGCGCCTTTTCCACCTCCTCGAAGGGCAGGGACAGCGCCTCGGCTATGGCCTCCGGCTCGGCGCCGCCGCGGCGCAGGCGGCGGGCCTGGGTCTGCTGCGCCGGCGTCAGGCCGATATGCGGGCGCAGCAGCACGGTGCGACGCGACATTTCCCCGGAACCGCTGCCCGGCGCCTTGCCCTTGAACGCTGCCATGCTTGCCTCCTGCGAGGATGGTAGCAGCTTGGAAAGCCGGAGTCCTGCCGCTTCTCCCTCTCCCTCCGGGAGAGGGTCGGGGTGAGGGAGGCCGCACGCACGGACGTTGGATCCTCCAAGCACGGTCCCGCTCCAGAAGGTCCGCGCTGCGTGGCCTCCCTCACCCCGGCCCTCTCCCGGAGGGAGAGGGGGCAGCAGCAGACCATCCTACCCCGTCCGGCAGCTCAGCCCGCCGTCAACCGGCAGGCACGCCCCGGTGATATAGGCGGCGGCGTCGCTCGCCAGGAACACCGACGCATGGGCCACGTCCCAGCCCGTCCCCATGCGGCCCATCGGGCAGGCGGCGTCGCGCTGCCGCACCATGTCGTCCGCCGAGCCGTATTGCCCGGCCATCGCCTGATGTATCAGCGGCGTGTTCATCAGGCCGGGCATGATCGCGTTGGCGCGTACTCCACGCGCCGCATACTGCATCGCCGTCGCCACCGTAAGCTGGTTCACCCCGGCCTTGGCGGCGGCATAGGCGGCATAGGGATACCCGGTCCAGCGCACCGCCGCGATGGAGGACACGTTCACGATGGCCCCCTGGCCCGCCGCCAGCATGACCGGCAGGACGTGCTTGCAAGCCAGGAACACGCCCTTGAGGTTCAGGTCGAGGATGCGGTCCCACTCGGCCTCGGCCAGCTCCACGGGGCCGCCCATGCCGGCATGGCCGACATTGTTGTGCAGCACATCTATGCGGCCGTGCCGGCGCATCGCCTCGGCCACGGCGGCTTCGACGCTGGCACCGCTGGTCACGTCGGCGGCCCATGCCGCGCAGGTGCCGCCCTCCGCCAGCACCAGGCCGCGCGTGGCCTCCGCCGCTTGCAGGTCGCGGTCCACGGCGACCACGGCGGCGCCGGCCCGGGCGTAGGCGACCGCCGCGGCGTTGCCGTTGCCCCAGCCCGGCCCGATGCAGCCCGCGCCCATGACCAGGGCAACCCGGCCATCCAGGCGTGCGGCGTTGCGAGGGATCAAGGGTGGTCCATCCAGGGCGCTCCGTGCGGCGGGGCAGCCACCCTAGCCGGTGCTACGCCAGGACGGCCAGGGTGTCCCGGGCAATCATGGTTTCCTCGTCCGTCGGGACCACCCAGGCTTCCACGCTGCTGCCGGCGGCGCTGATCCGGGCCGTGCCGCCCGCCTGGTTGGCGCCACCGTCCAGCGCCAGGCCCAGCCAGGACAGCCCGTCGCAGATGGCGGCGCGGACCGCCGCGTCGTGCTCGCCGATGCCCGCAGTGAACACGATCCCGTCCAGCCCGCCCATCTGCGCGATCAGCCCGCCGGCGCAGCCGACGACGCGATGCACGAACAGCGCGATGGCCTCCCGTGCCCGCGGGTCGGCGCTGCCCGCCAGGACGCGCATGTCCCCGCTCAGGCCCGACACGCCCAGCAGCCCGGCGCCGTGATACAGCAAGGTCTCGACCGCCGCCGCCGACATGCCGCGCGCCTGCATCAGGTGCAGCACCGCCCCGGGGTCCAGGTTGCCCGGCCGCGTCGCCATCAGCAGCCCGTCCAGCGCCGTCAGGCCCATCGTCGTGCCGACGCTGCGCCCGTCCCGCATCGCGCACAGGCTGGCGCCGTTGCCCAGGTGCGCCACCAGCACGCGCCCGCCCGCCAGCCCCGGCGACAGCTCCCGCAGGCGGCCGGCGATGAACTCGTAGGACAGCCCGTGGAAGCCGTATCGCCGCACCCCCGAGGCGTGCAGCTCCCGCGTCAGGCCAAGCCAGGTCGCAACCTCCGGCATCGTGGAGTGGAACGCCGTGTCGAAGCATGCGACCTGCGGCACGCCGGGCAGGGCGGCGTCGGCGGCGCGTATGGCCGCCAGGCTGTGCGGCTGGTGCAGCGGCGCCAGGGGCACCAGCGCATCCAGGGCCGCCACCACCCCGTCGTCCAGCCGCACCGGCCCGGTGAAGCGGACGCCGCCATGGACGACGCGGTGCCCGACGGCGCCGATGGCCGCGCCGCCCAAGTGGCCGCGCAGCCAGTCCAGCAGGCCCGGTAGGACAGTCGAGTGCGTCGCGCATGGCAGGTCCGGCAACGCCAGTGCCCGGCCATCCTGCGACGCCTCGGCTTTCGGATGCGTGCCGATGCCCGACACCTGGCCGCGCAACGCCGCCCGCGCGCCGTCGAACGCCGCGAACTTCAGGCTGCTCGACCCGGCATTCAGCGCAAGGACCAGGCCCCTCACTCAACCGGACCAGGCCAGCGCCAGTTGCGTATCTCCGGCATGTCCTCGCCATGCTCGCGCACATAGGCCCGGTGTTCCTGCAATCGGTCGCGCAGGGACTGGGCCAGGTGCGCCGCCGGGTCGCGCAGCCGCTCGACGCGCTCGATGGCCGCGAGCGCCAGGTGGAAGCGGTCCAGCCGGTTCAGCACCGTCATGTCGAAGGGCGTCGTGGTCGTGCCCTCCTCGATGAAGCCGTGGACATGGAACCGCTCGGCCCGGCTGCGCCCGTGCAGCAGGCGATGCACCACCCAGGGGTAGCCGTGGAAGGCGAAGATCACCGGGCGGTCCGCCGTGAACAGGCTGTCGAACGTCGCCTGCGCCAGGCCGTGCGGATGCTCGGTCGGCGGCTGCAGCGCCATCAGGTCCACGACGTTCACCACCCGGATCGCCATGTCCGGCAGATGCCGGCGCAGCAGGTCCACGGCGGCCATCGCCTCCAAGGTCGGCACGTCGCCAGCGCAGGCGATCACCACGTCGGGTATGCCGCCCGCGTCGTTGCTGGCCCAGGGCCAGATGCCGGCGCCCTCGGCGCAGTGGCGGACCGCCTGGTCCATCGTGAGCCACTGCGGCCCCGGCTGCTTGCCGGCCACGACGACGTTCACGTAGTTCCGCGAGCGCAGGCAGTGGTCCATCGTGCTGAGCAGGGTGTTGGCGTCCGGCGGCAGGTAGATGCGTACGACCGACGCCTTCTTGTTGGCGACATGGCCGATGAAGCCGGGGTCCTGGTGGCTGAACCCGTTGTGGTCCTGCCGCCAGACATGGCTGGTCAGCAGGATGTTCAGGCTGGCGACCGGGCGGCGCCAGGGGATGCGGTGGCACGCCTCCAGCCACTTCGCATGTTGGTTGAACATGGAGTCCACGATGGCGATGAACGCCTCGTAGCAACTGAACAGCCCGTGCCGCCCCGTCAGCAGGTAGCCTTCCAGCCAGCCCTGGCAGAGATGCTCCGACAACGCCTCCATCACCCGGCCCTGCGGACCCACATGGTCGTCGGTCGGCAGCAGCAGCGCCATGCTCTCGCGGTCCGTGACCTCGAACAGCGCGTCCAGGCGGTTGCTGGTGGTCTCGTCCGGCCCCATGACGCGGAAGCTGTCCATGTTGGCGGCCATCACGTCGCGCAGCCAGCCGCCCAGCACGCGCGTCGCCTCGCCATCGGCGCCACCGGGGTGGGCGACCGCGACGGCGTGGCTGCGGAACGGCGGCAGAGCCAGGTCCCGCAGCAGCAGGCCGCCGTTGGAGTGCGGGTTGCTGCCCATGCGGCGCTGGCCGGACGGGGCAAGGGCCAGGATGGACGCGACCGGGGCGCCGTCCGCGTCGAACAGTTCCTCCGGGCGGTAGCTCCGCATCCAGGCTTCCAGTTGCGCCAGCCGCTCGGGGTGGGCTGCCAGCTTGTCCAGCGGGACCTGGTGCGCGCGCCAGGTGCCCTCGACCGGCAGGTTGTCCACGGTCTTGGGGCCGGTCCAGCCCTTGGGGGAGCGCAGGATCAGCATGGGCCAGCGCGGGCGCGTCGTGCTGCCGCTGCGGGCGGCGTCCTGGATGGCGGCGATCTCGTCCAGGCAGGCGTCCAGGGCCGCGGCCATCGCCTGGTGCATCGGGCCGGGTTCGTGGCCCGACACGATGCGGGGCGCGTAGCCGTAGCCGGTGAACAGGGCCAGCAGCTCCGCTTCCGGGATGCGCGCCAGAACCGTCGGGCCGGCGATCTTGTAGCCGTTCAGGTGCAGGATCGGCAGCACGGCGCCGTCGCGCGCCGGGTTCAGGAACTTGTTGCTGTGCCAGCTTGCGGCCAAGGCGCCGGTCTCGGCCTCGCCGTCGCCCACGACGCAGGCGGCCAGCAGGTCCGGGGTGTCGAACACCGCGCCATAGGCGTGCAGCAGGCAATAGCCGAGTTCGCCGCCCTCGTTGATGCTGCCGGGCGTGTCGGGGGAGGCGTGGCTCGGGATGCCGCCGGGGAAGCTGAACTGGCGGAACAGCCGGTGCATCCCGGCGCCGTCGCGGGTGACGCCGGGGAAGTGCTCGGTGTAGGAGCCTTCGAGCCAGGTGTTGGCGACGACGCCCGGCCCGCCGTGGCCGGGTCCGGCGACGAACAGCGCGTTCAGGTCGCGGGCGCGTATGGCGCGGTTCAGGTGGGCATAGACGAAGTTCAGCCCCGGCGTGGTGCCCCAATGGCCGAGCAGGCGGGGCTTGATGTGCTGCATGGTCAGCGTCTCGTGCAGCAGCGGGTTGGCCAGGAGGTAGATTTGGCCGACCGAGAGGTAGTTCGCGGCACGCCAGTAGGCGTCAATGCCCGCCAGGTCGTCGGCGGTCAGGACTGGGGCGGTCGGGGCTGTGGCGGTCAGGACCTCGGCGGTCAGGGCCGGGGCGTGCAGGGCTGCGGTGTCCGGCATGGGAGTGGCCTCCTGTTAATTAACAAATCCTACGCAGGTATGCGGCCCGGTATCCACCATCGTCATGTTACGGCATGGCTGCATCTGGCCCTTTATGCGTCGTTGCCGTGCAGCGCCTCGCTGTCCCGTCCCTTGCGGCCCGGCCCTGCCGCCGGCAGCCAGGCGGGTGGCGGCGGGGCGCCTGGCTTGGCCGGCACCGCGGCCGGCGTCCCTGCCGGGCACGGGGCAGCGCTTGTGCCGCCCACCGCGGTGCCGGGCAGCGCGGCAGCCTCGGCAGGGGCGGCTGCGGGCGCCACGGAGCTGGCCGGGTCAGGTGTCCTGCTGCCAAAGGCCGCCACGGGCCAGCTTGCGGGGCCTGGCGAGGCACCACCCGCGGCCTCGCCCGGCGTGCCCGCGCTGAAAGCCCGGCTGACCCTCTTGGTCAAGCGCGTGGCAGGGGCGGTCAAGGCCGGCCAGCCCGGCACAGACGGGCTGCGGGCGGCGGCGCAGTCCGCCTACGGCGCGCTCCAGGCGGGCAACCTGGCGGCGGCGGGGCAGGGCGCGGACGTCCTGGAACGCCTGCTGGGCGGCCCTGCCGCCGCGGGGGGCAGCGACACGCCGGCGTCCCTCTTGCCTGCCGGCTCTGCCGCGCTCACGAAGGACCTGGCGGGCCTCGTTAAGCGGATCGCGCCCGCCATTGCCGCCGACCCCGCCTGCCAGGCGACCTTGCCTGGCCTGGCCACGAAGGCGCACGCCTGCCTCAAGTCCGGCGACACTGCTGGTGCCGCAGCCAGCATCGAGGCGCTGCGCCAGGCGTTGGACGCGCCCGCCGCGGTAAGCAGCGCCTCCGAGCCGGGCCGAGCCGGGCCGCCGTCTGGCGGGCCAACAGCGTCGTCCGGGGCGGACGCCCCGTCGCCAGGGCAGAACCTGTTCGCCGACGCCATAATGCAGGGAGTGGACCAAGCGCAGGCCGCGCGGCAGGTGGATGGCCGCCTGGAAGGCGTGCAGGTCGCGCAGATGGGAGGCGCCATTACCCAGGGCGTCGCCGCCTCCCTGCCCTCGGCTGCTGCCAGCCTGGGTCAAGGACGGCCTCCGAACGCACCACCGTCCTTGTCGCAGGGCGTGGCCAGGCGTTTCGAGCGGATGCAGCGCCGCAACCGGGCTACGCTGGACGAGGTGGGACGCGGCAACCTCGGCCTCGCCGCGTCTCGCCTGGTCGGCCGCGAACCCTACCCGCCCGAGGTGGAAGACGGCTACCCTTCGGTTCCCGTGCGCGCCTCTCAGCCTGATGCATCGGCATCCGCCACCCCGGCCAGCCCAGACTTGGCGGGCGCCCGGGTCAGCCCCGGCCCGCTAGGATTGCCCGAAGTCACCAACCCCAGGCAGGTGTCGGTCGCCAGCGCGGGCGGGGCAGGCACGACACAGGTACGGACAGGCGGCATGGCGGCGATGACCGCACTCGATCCTGGCTGGGCCGGCACCACCACCCATCCCACCCCGGCCGCGCCGCCGATGGCCATGCCGCCAGAGGGCTTCGACGCTCACCCCGAAGCAAGCGGGCCAACGGTTCTCAGCACTCCGCAAGCCGCGTTGACCGTTCCCAACCACACTGGCTCGCCGCCTCCGGCGGTGAACCTTGGCGACCTGCGGGAAGAGTTCCCCGCCTTGCAGGCGCAAGGGCCGACGATCATGGAGGCACGCCGCTCAGAACAGGGGAGCCAAGCTGTCGATGCAGTGCCACAACCTGATGCAAACGTGCAGCAGCCAGTGCCAGAGCCGATCAACGGCGCGACTCGCACATTCCCTATGGGCTTCGAGGGTCAAAAGCAGTTTCTACAAGCCACCAAGGAGTTGCAGGAGGCAATGAAGGAAAGTGGCATCAACAGTGCAAGCGTCGGTGTCCGTGGCAGTTCTGTCACTGGAAAAAGCATAACTAAAGGAACGGAATTTGGCCCCAAGAGCGATGTTGACATGTACATAGAAAGCAGCTCTTTTGTTGGAAAGTTTAAGCCGTCGCCGAACATACCTGGCTTCATCCATCCAAACAAGCTTATGGCAACCTATCCTCTGCTCCGTAAGTGGTCTCTCAGGTGGGCTAAAATCCTTCACCGTGAAGTCACTCCCGGCGGTTTCATGCCTGGATCAGTTCCAAATCAACCGACGATAGTGGTAAAGTAGCATGCAACATATAGATTTGCTGGGTGCATCTGAGAAATTGGCAGACCTGAACTCTTTCGCAGAAGGGTTCTTTTCCGCTATAGATGCTAATGGATATGAGGAGAGAGAAAGTAGCAACTACATTGGTGGACGTTACTTTCGAGCCATTATTGAGGGCATGGACTTCACGGTTTGCCTGTCTGACGAAGATGGATTCGACGACTTTCCATATTGGATCCACATCAACACTGACGTTGATGCGCCAAATGCTGCCAACTTGGGTGACGTTATAGAGAGTATTGTTCGAGAGAAGCTATTGAACAATGGCTTCCTCATCACGCGCATCATCAACATTGGAACCTATGATGCGGAGCAAGCAAATTATGAGAACACTCGTGTGCTGTCGAGGTAGTTGCTTGTCTGCTGGGTAACGGAGGTCACTGCCATGGCACGGCCGAACGAAAGCATGTCTGGCGTAACACTGCTAACGAACGAGGGGCAGGTAGATCACATGATGCCACGGAAGCCATCCGAACCCGGCTTGAAGTCTGGGACGAACAGCTACAAGAGCGCTCAATTACTTTCCAGACCGCAGAACCGCGGCAAGTCGAATAAAATGTTTTGAAAGAACATCATGTCTGATTGGAGATTCGCAGACTCACCTAATCTGACAGTGATAGTAGATGCCGCTGTGTTGAACGGGAAGCAGTGGATCGCATATGTGTCGCATGATGCCGATGACGGCGGCTGGCAATTTCATGGTCCTAAGCAGGCTTCCTTGGCTCCACGCACGGGAGGTAATATCGGGCCATTGTTGACGTAAGCTGGGTGTTTGTCATGGCGGGTCGGTCTCCTTTGGTTGC
>JAABUM010001814.1_pt1 | contig 30568 bp, 54 predicted proteins | sample 5559161 | NCBI WGS metagenome assembly JAABUM01 (sample SAMN10711868, study PRJNA513369) | rock metagenome | isolation source: Antarctica rocks | place: Antarctica: Victoria Land, Siegfried Peak nord
TTGGATGGCAGCGCGTGGTTTGAGCAGGCCCAGCACTCGCCTATGCACACCGACAACCAAGTGTGGAGTGGCGGCAGCGGTGGCGGCGGCGATAATAGTGCTGAGCTGCTGCACAAGTGCCGGGAGGGGCAGGCAGCAGGGGGACACATGATCGATGACGGCTTGTCGGCACACCTGCGCAGTGGAGTTTCGGCGGAAAACCCTGCGGGAAAGTTCCAAAGGATTCTGGAGTTAGGTTGAAGCTGTCCTGCAGGGCATACTGCAGGCGGAGCACACATTTCCAAGCATCAAAGACAGAGACAGCCAGTCTGCACAGACGGAAGCTCAAGCGCCCGGAATCTGCAGCAATCGGCTGCTGAACGAACACGCGACAAGAAGCTGGGTGCTGACAGTGCAGTTAAAGCCGGCGGCACACATGCAGGCCGCAAATCTGTCCGAAATGATTGCAGGGCTGCCAGAAGCCCTGCAGCTGCGAGTCTTCGAGCTGCTGGACGAGGCCTCCCTGGAGCAGGCCCGCCTCGTGTGTACCAGGTCTCGCTGTCCAGGCAGTGAACAGGCTACGAAATCTTGCAGTCAAACACAAATGCTGTGATTGTGGCTGTGAGCAGGCAAATGTGCATATCAGGCACATTCGAAACCTTATATCTGTGACTGACCCGTGCAGCTGGGCTGCCCTCGGAGCGTGCTGCGTCACGGCGCTACGGGTCCCGGAAGACGGTGCCAACCGACGGCTGCTGCTGCTGGCGCACCGCTTCCCTCGATTGGCCTCCCTGCAAGTTTACACACCAGGGCCATTTGACACATTCCCTCCGCTGCTGGAAGCCCTCACCAAGGTGCCGCCGCCGTCCTGCGGCTTGAGCATGTGTTTGTGCAGCACTCTTTGTGCCACGAACACAAATCGAAATCATTCCTAGTGGCTACATGGTATGTACTCATACACTTTGTGCTTTGCAGATGGCAGCGTCGCCGCAGCAGCTGGCAAGCCTCCGCTTCTGCATGCCTTGGCCCTTCGTTGCCGCAACAAGAGAATGCGAAAATTCCCTGGTGCACAACTATGCTGCGAACCTCGATAAGGTCATCGGAACTGGCAGCCTGACGGGCCTGACGGCTCTCGAAGCCATCGACATGCTGGATCTGACGGAGCCACTGCCGCGCCTGCGCCACCTCAAGTTCTGGCCGCCTGAAGACCTGGAACTGCGGGCTGACGACTATGCACCGAGTCTGCAGGCAAGCTGCCATGTCGCGTTGACTGCCGAAACCACTCCTACTCTTCGTTATGCGCACATGATGCCAGCCGAGCGGACATGGTGCACACTCTTTGCAATCAGTGACATCCTTTGCATCATGATGCTGTGCATGCCTGCTTTTGCATGCGGCTTCGCATTGCATTTTCCTATAGACTCCTGCCGAAGCGCTGCTGTTAGTGCAGCGAGCAGGGCATTTCAGATGTCAGCAGGTGCTGACATTCCGTGCATCTACAGGTGCTGTCCACCGCCTCGCAGCTGCAGTCACTCAGCCTGCGCTTCTGTGAGAAGGCAGACGTGCGCATCCTGAATTTCCTCTCAAAGCTCCCGGCGCTGCGCCGGCTGTGGGTGACGACTGATCGCGCCGATGATTACCACTTCGAAAAGTTTGTCTACTACGGCTTCCCGTCTCTGATCGCCGATGCCACGTGCGCGCACACCATCTGCCTCATTGTTCTGGCCTTTTATTGAGGGTTTCTGATGGGACTCAAATGCAATCATGATGTGCTGATGCTCGTATTCCAGGTTTGCATTGACGCCCATGAGTCACCGAGTGTACGTGATATGCTGCAATATTATGTGTGACGCATAACACGCACTGTTCAGTACACTTTGCAGGCAGCTGAAGGCTCTCTCGATTGACATGGAGAAAGCGCTGTATGTCGCCCGCAAGATGTCGCAGCTGACGGCGCTGGAGCTGCTGAATGGGCGCTGCCGCCTGCGGCCAGACCGGGAGTGGGACGGGAAGCTGCGGAATGGGGAGCTGCTTGAAGGTGAGCCGCTCATATGCAAGTCAGGCAGGCTAGGGTCAGTCACAGCCCTCAATCCTCCCTAGCATTATGCAAGGCCCCATCCTGGCCTTGTCATCGGACTCTCTGCATTTAGCGATTTGCCTGCTGCTGCCGGCATATTTTGATGTACTGCTGCAGCTGCCTGAACTTCACATGCATTGAAGTGAAGCTGTTGGTACACGTCTGGACTGCCAGCTGCTGCATGTTTCACTATGCTGTATTCGACGAGCCAATTATCTTCCATTGATGAACATACGCGACGATGCCGTGTCATTCTTGCCGCAGGTGCTGGGAATCTGGCCTCTTTGACCCGGCTGGAGTGGCTGGCGGTTGACGTGTCTGGTGTGCGCGCTGCGAACATCAGCAGTGCCCCGATTGCCGGAGCGCTGCCGCACCTGACCGCCCTGACCGCCATTCACCTGACCATCCCAGTGGCGCCAGCCGGTGTCGTTGCTACTGACAGCGATGTCGACGACGATGACGATGCTGCTGCCGCCGGCGCCGCCGCTGCGCCAGCGGTTGGCGCTCCTGCCCCCGTTGTGATCGATGGCCACGACCTGGGGCCGCCGATGCCGGCGCTGGCGGCAGTGCTGCGAGCACTCGGCGGCCTGCCGCGCCTGGCCGAGCTGCAGCTACTGGCGGACCCCGACATGTCCTGGCTGCGGCACTACCCCTCCACGTGAGCTTTGGTTGAAGCACGATAGTATGACCGCATGACGAAATGAAGTACTGGACGTCGATTTTACTTTGGTTGGGTGCGCACAATGCAATATTCAGTGCAACATCGCTTCCCCAGTTGCCAGCTTGCTCGTGCAGTGCTTCAGGCATGTGCTCCAGGGTGGGCACATGCAAGCAGCGCTCTGCTGCACTCCTAACATGTGCGCGGGCGCTGCAGGAAGGACATGTGGGCAGCGCTGGGCCAGCCCGGCGCCTTCCCTGCGCTGCGCTCCCTGACGATGGGCCTCAGCAAGGCGGCTTCTGACGAAGAGTTCGGGTGCGACTACGACGACGTGGAGACAGAGTACCCCGCAGCCGAGCAGGCTGCCCGCGACGCCGTCCGTGCCCGTCTGGTGAATCGATCCTGCTCCACAGCCTCATAGGCCTCGCCGATCCAAGGCACAGTTCGTGCATGCCATGCAGTACGTGTGCGATCACTTGTCGGCTCAAGCTTCTGCGGTAGCACGCAAAGCAGCCACGCCGCCACCATTGCAGCTCTGCAAATTTCTAGCAGAGCGATTATTGAAGATGCACGGTGTCACTCAAATCTGCTCATATTTTGCGCATGCCCGTCACGTCTCCTAGCCACCGGCGCAGCTTGTGAGATGTGCGTGTGTCTCAAGCCAACGCAACATATGAGTTACAGGCCGACAATGCGCTCGCCAACCTCCCCGGCCTGACCCGCCTGGACCTGGATCACCACTTCGTCAAGCCGGTTTTGCTCGGCCCTGCCAGCGCTGCCGCCGCCCTGACCGGATGTGTCTGCCTGCGCGCATCTGCTGACCTCCTGCAGGTGACACGCCTCTGAGCTGCGTCCAGCGACCAATATCATGACTTTCAGAAGCTCCTTCTGGTAAATTATGCATTGCAATATTTTTTTGCCTGAATGGCCGATCGACCACCGCTGCCCCTGCACACGATGAGTCGCTGTGCTGTGCAGCAAGCTCGATGCAAAGCGCTGTGACGTTCATCGCCTGCATGTTGGGCCATGTGGATGGATTGCATCATGCCATCATCATGCAGCACCATGATGCAGAGTGTGCTCCCTGCCCTGCAGCTGGCTGGACTGTCTCGCCTCATCAGCCTATGCCAGCTGGAGCTATACGACCTGCTTCTGCCGTCGGACGCTGCCGCTGCGGGCATCGCGCTGTCGCCGCTGTCGGCCCTGCTGTCGCTCGAGGCGTTGTCCCTGGAATTTGCTGGTCGCAAGGGCAAGCAAGAGACCCGCCGCATCCCAGACACTGTCCCGCAGGTGGGGTGAATGGCCTTTACCATGGTTTGCATTGCATCCAGCCCGTTGCAGCAGACTGTACCACCTCTTGTTTCGCTTTGCTGGGAACGAGGGACAGAGTTTGTTGGCCACACCATCTCAAGGGTTCTCGCATGGCAGTGATGCGCGTGAGGCCAACAGATCGCTGCGTGAGGCCAACGCATCGCTCGGTGTGACAGATCTCCGCAGATGTGTCGTCTTCACTGGAGATAACAGCCATACTTGCTACAGTGCGCAAAACCCTGCAGGTGCTGGCTGGCTGCACCGGCCTGACGCTGCTGGCGCTGGGCGGATCCAAGGCGGCTCTGTCGGCGGGAGGGTTGGCTGCTCTGGCGCCGATCAAGCGCCTGCAGAACCTCACGCTGAAAAGCGGCCGCCTGCCCTCGTCTGCTTTTCTAGCCCTTGCGCAGCAGCTGCCGGAGCTGCACATCTTGAACATTCCGGAACCGTCCGACCTGCCGGTGCTAATAGATTCTTTGGCTGCATTGTCGCAATGGTGGCAGACACCCTGTCATTTTCAGTGTACTGCACTTTCTGCTGCATTACTGAGGGTAAATACCCATTGCCGCTGCACAGACACGAAATATGGTGCGACCTTGGCATGCGCAGGCAGGCAGGCCCAATGCTCAGCTCTTGATATAATGCAGACTCGTGCACGCAGGGGCACTTCTCCGTCACTGTTCAAGATGTTCAGAACCCCTACTCCCCGCGATCTCACAAAAGGCGCACCTTCTTCCTGCCGCAGCTGCCAGCCCGCCGCTTTGCGCGCTGGCCCCAGAACGTCGAGCCGTCGGCAGTGGCCGTCATGCCCCCGGTGGCCGGGCCTTTCGATGACCCCATTATGGGCGCTTGAGGTCACGAGCCTCGCGAACGACGAACCACGCCGGTACAGTTGTGCAGGGGCGTTGAGTAGGTGGACGTTAATTTCGAATGTTGCATGGGACGCGGCGTTTGCTGGAGATGCACATCAATACCACGGACACCCCTTCGGCTTCTGCCAAACTAGGACAGGTCGTTTTTTTGGCCTTCGCGATGCGATGCAGCAGAGTAAGTTACGAAGGCAACGCGGACAGCGTGGTCACAATGCGCTCAATAGCAACAGCGGCTCTGCTCGCGCTTGAATACCTGAGCGCCGCCGGCAGGTGGTTGTGCTCACCCTGCCAGTCTGCAGTTGTCGAAAATCTGACAGTCACCCTGCAAACCTTCGGACATCAGATCACGTCCTGAATGATCACAACTGGCGTCATGCGTTCATGCATGCATGTGCAGCGAATAGGTTGTCCGGCAAGGCTGATCTCGCGTGAGCCGCCAGAGAACTATCCTGCGGGGATCCTGCAGGGTGTTCTCGGTTTGTTCCAGGAGGCAAATGCCGCATATGATTGCACTATTTGATGCCTGCATGCTTGCGTGTGACCAGTGTGAGGTGCTGTCACGTGATGGCGAGTGACAGAAGAAGATCAGAAGACCAATATATGGCGGGAGGGAAGTCATTTGGATGGCATAGACTACTTGTACAGAAACGATCGACGATGGCCGGAGCGGCAAAAGTTCGGTGTCATGTTGCAGCTACCCCTTTCGATTCATTGTCGAACAGGGTTTGGCCGATTCGGATTTTTTAGCTTTGACATCTGTGAACGCTAATCAGCCTGAGTGAGGCTGGAATTTTGTAATTCTCTCTCTGCACTCCTGCTGCAAGGCTAGGTACCAGTGGCGCATCGAAGCCCATCGATGGGTTGCTCTCGATATCGAGAGTAGCAACTTACGGCCAGAGCAAAGAGAAGCCAGGGGGCAAGAGGGTGCTGTGGCCAAGAGGTTTAATAGTAAAGACAACGGTCAATGTGCACGCGTTCAATATGGTCGGGTTGTCACTTCATACCGTGAACCCGGCAGGACAACATTCATCTTGAATAATCTCTGAGTGCGGAAGTGGTTGTGGGGACAATGGTTGCATTTTGCTCTCCAGTTTACACATGTAAAAATTTTTCAAGCCTCAATCGTGCCTGAAAACAAATCAGGTGCAAATGAAGAAGGTGTCATCTCAGCTGAATATCTCGCGTCACACCTAGCTGCGACGGATCAGAGCTGCTTCTTCACGTCCTTCTTTGCGTCCTGCATATGCATGCAACAAACTCAGGCTGGATGTGCATTCATAACGATGTGTCGTGTGAATCTAAAGGTTAGCATCGTGTGACAACATTGTCTGAACCATGCGATAGAAATGTGTGTTTGGACGGGTTGCACATAACACAGGCACTCACGTCGGCCTTGCCGGCGACCTTGTCGGCTCCCTTCTTGATGGAGTCGCCAGCGTCATCTGCAGCCTCCTTCGTCTTGTCGCCTGCCTTGTCAGCGTCAGAGCGGCCTGCGGCGTCCTGCATTAGCACAGCAAAGGGGTCAACGGTGGTTGCACCTGGGTCAAGGGTAGTTGCACCTGGACAGAACTGGGCGATGGGAGACAGCGAGGAGAGCATCATCGCCTTTGGCGATGAGAGACAGGGCAGCATGATAGTCACGAGAGAGGGAAGGCAGGATCGCACGTCCTACCTTAACAGCGTCCTTGGCGTCCTCCGCCTTGCCCTTCACGGCGCCGGCGGCGTCCTGGAGGGGAGGGATCAAAATAGTTTGACAAGCGTCGCTAGCAAGCCGTCGAGGGCCTGGCGATGTAACAGGAGCAACAGGCCAGCGAGGCATGCACGCTGTAACAAAGCCTCGAGTTCGCTGCATGGCGCTGACGCCTGAAACTTTGACTGAACATGCATGTTAGGGCAGTAAAGAAGACACGATCCTCACCTTCACGGCGTCCTTTGCACTGCCTGCGGCGTCCTTAGCCTTGTCGCCGATGCTCTGCACATTAAGGAAGGAATGTGTTACTCGTGAAGATGACCGATGTGTTTTATAGCCCTGCATAGCAGCCACCCTGAGCCACGGCTAGGCTGGTCTACGAGTAGCACATACTGGCACCCTGCACATCGGCGCTGAGCGATGGCTGATCGGTCTGTAGAAACATGGCTGTACAGAGGCCGTACAGAGGCTGCGCATCACGCTCACCAAAGGGAACCATGCTGCCAGAGAAGCATCAACTGTCCAACATATCGACGTCACCACGTGCCGGAACTGCTGTACATCAAGCCAGCGTGCATGTGCTGTCAATTTGCTAGCTGCATGTTGACCTTGTACAATGGCACCGAGTCACACGTCGCAAGGCGCTGCGTGTCTTCTTGGCACATCAAGTTTCGATCCGAGATCTGGCAGCGCAGGGCGACAGTTCCGATGCTACAGGCGCTCCCCACTGCCCAGCAAGATGTGCATGTGGTATCGTAGAGCAACGTTGTCGGCGAAGGCGACACGTTTCCCGTCGCCAGCACGCGAAAGGCGTGAGGGACACTGTGTGCTATGCTTATCCTGTCGCAACACAGACCGCAGACGGGTGCAGGCTGCGCTGGCGAGTAGGATCGATTGTCTAGAGGATCACCTCTGCGCGGACGACCGTGCGCGCGCGGGGCGCGCGTGTCGCCGGACGGGCGGCGCGGAAGGTCGCCAGGGACGGCCGTGTGGACACGAGGCTCATCTGCATCGCCATTGCTGCTGTGTTGCTGGTTTGCGAGCTGCGAAAGTGCTTGAGGCTGGTGGGAGCTGGTGTTGGTTGCAAATAAAGCAGAATACACTCGTCTAGGAAGTTCGGTGCTCCTGACTTGGACAGACGCGAGCCAGCCGGAAGCTGCTGAACAGCTGGTCAAAACCCTATATCTCCATGGGGTGCCTGACATTTCGCCATGCTGGTAAAATCACAAGAGGAGAAGATACCAATGCTGAATTGGCTGCAGTCTTGACCTTCGATCGCTGGCCTGTGTGCTGCGCTGACGCGGCGAGGCCTTCACGCCGCTGGAATCGCTGTGCATATCCTCTGGGTCGCCGCGGCCAAGCGGCAATCTCAATCGCTCCTCTCTGCTGGCTGTAGCGGTTGCCCTCACGAAGCTGCCCCCAAGAACAAGTGATGGCAGGCCTGCTGCAAGCTGACCAGTTCGCTACCCATGATCTGAAGCTGTGCTGCATTTTGCTGCCGCTATCCGTGCACCCGCACATGAGCGCAGTTGCCCCTCCCAGTGCTGAGCGCCTGCTGCTTATATCTGACGCACTGTATTCCGCTAGCGTGCCCGAGCTGTTGGCCTGCCCACCACCGCGTCGTGGCGCATAGCGCCAGAGCGAGCTGCCATGCCGTGAACGCCGTCGCCGCCGCCTCGACGCCCGGCCAACTTCACGAAAATCTGCCAAGGCCTCAGAACACGAGGCCGGCGAAGTTGCAGCGGCCGGCCAGCTCGGCCGCCTTGGCACGCACCGCCAGGTCATCCCGTGTCAGCACCGCGCTCACCTGCACAAGGGTTCAAAAGCATGAGAATTCTGAATCATACGGTAGAATTTGGCAATCGCAGTCACCTTCCAGCTCCGCCGCCTCTGCGCGAACCGCTAGGTCCTCCCGCGTCAGCAATCGCGCTCACCTGCATGTCGGAGTGCCATTGTCTGAAGTGATTTTTTCACGACCTCTTCTGTTGGTTGTTGTTTCTCTCAAATACGTGCCGTCATGACGGCGCTGCCATGAGCGCTGAGGGGCCACCGGCCATCGCCAGGTCCTTGCGCATCAGCACTGCGCCCGCCTGCGCCATACTGCGCAGACTGAAAGGCAGTTGCTTTATAGGGATTCGCACTGTCGGATTGAGAGCAAGCATGAAACATCCGCCCGTCGCCAGGTCCTCCCGCGTCAACACCGCGCTCACCTGCACTTGGGAGGTCCACAACATTCTCTAGGGATTCTCTAGGGTACTTTTGTAAAGCATCCCAGCAAGCTGGTTTGAAGCAGGCACTACACCTCCGCGACCAACTGGCAGCCGGCCACCGCCAGGTCCTCGCGCGTCACCTGCGCGAGTATGGTGATTTTGCGAGATTGGTCGTGATATTGGGCCAAAAGTCAACCAATCTGCAGAAGCAGCCCCTGCACATTGACGTCAGGTCCTGCGCACGTCAGCACCTGCGCCAATATGCGCCAACATGTGCAGTTCATGAGACTTGCGTAAAGGGACTGCCTTTTGACCTGTAAGCTGCCATCTCACGTTGGCGAGTGACAGCTCAGCAGTCCTCTAGACTGGTCTGGCAGCCTCAGCAGCGCACCAAGATGCAGAAGGGCCCCTCCAGGTGCAGATATTCTGGCAGCGGTTCCGCAGCATGATTTCTTCTGTTGCCCGAGGATGACCAGACACTGGTGCCAGAACACGACGCCGAGGCCGATAGCGACGCACCGAGATGCAGAAGCGACCCTCCTGGTAGTCGCACACGCTGGCATCGGTTCCACAGCACTCGTTCCTTCTCTCATTGCGAGTATTTGCACGCTCAAGATCTCATAAGCAGATGCCCATGTCAACTTGACGCCCATGACGCCTAATGTCAACAGTGACGTACCGAGATGCAGAAGCGCCCCTCCAGGTGGTCGTACATGCCGCTAACGGCGGACTCCTTGCGCAGCAGGCGCACGCCAACGGCGGCGCGGCATGCGGCACATGTCAGCGGCGCCGCCACCATCTTCGCCTGCAGCGCCCACATGCACAGTCTGGAGCAGGTTCTCGGCGTTCAGCTTTGCAGATCCTGCCTTGCATACTCGACAAAATCTGTATGGCAATGCGTGACGCATCTAGGGTGTGGCTGCGCTCCCTATCTGCGGTGCTGCCACTGAACCCTCAATAATCACCAGAAAAGGCGACCTGCCAGCAACAGCTCCAGTTGCAGAGCTGCATGCGGCGTGTGTCCAGAGACAAATCGTGAGCAGACCTTGCCAACAGGCTGCACGAACGTCTCCTGGTGGCCGCCGTCCTGACGCACGGCATCCGGCGCCAGCCGCCGCACCGCCACGCGACCCTTTGCCAGGTAGGCGCCGCTGAAATCGTCGCTGGCAAATGGCGGCCGCTGCGAGAGAGCCAGTTGAAACGATTAGGTCCGGTGATTCCAGATACAGCTATGTCCTCCAGGTAGGATCCTCTGCCAGGTTTGGCGCCGCTGAAGTCGTCTCCGGCGATCGGCAGCTGCTGCAGAAGGCATGGCACGTGTTCAGTGCGGTCCATGTGCGCTTGTTGAGGTTCTGAGGCTTTCAACAGATGCAGATGCTAGCGTTGTGGCACACCTTTTCTGCTTTGTTTCTGCTCAAGAAGAAGACAGCAGGTGGCTGGCAGAAGGCATGTACCACATTGCAGCCCAGTCTGCATGACGGCACGCATGCACGCGAGGCACTGTGTTTGCTTGTCGAAGGCTCTCACCGGCCCGTAGTTGCCGAACTTCGGGGTGTGCCGCAGCAGGTCCTCCTGGCGGAACAGGAGGTTGCCGCAGCGGGAGCCCTGCAGCCAGAGACACAGAATGTCCATGAGATGCGTTCCTGAGGTTGTGATTGCCCTGCAATTGATTGGCATACATGTAGGTGCAAATTACGTACAGGTGCAATACACAGGTGGCATGCTACACCAGCAGGTTGGCACAACGCGGGGGCCTACCGGCTTGGAGGGGTGCGGCAAGGCGCAGGTGTATGGGCGCCTGTCGATGACGCTCTGCAGTGCAGGAATGCACGCACATCAGCGATGGCGGCATGCTGGCAGATCGCAGAACGCAGAAGATGGCCTTCAGAGGAGCAGCCAGCCTGTTGCAATGGCAGGCCCAGGGCGTGCATGCAAGCATTCGGTTCATGGCGCTGGAGGGCGAACAACAGTCTAGGGTCCCTTGGCACATATCAGCACCCAGTCGATGCCCACCTTGGACCCGATGTTGGGGGCGCCCATCGTTGCGCAGTAGCTGCATGCACCGCCGCCATGGAGAATGTTCTATCGATTTTGGGCGGAGAGCCGGACAATGAACACTCGCCTTGGAGGCGATGTCGGGGCGCCCGTCATCCCGCATCACCTCCATGCACGCCTTGCTGATGAGGGTGCGCTCCAGGCTCCGCCCCTGCGCACATAAGCGGCACTGGTTCACTTGGGTACCAACGGTCACAGCCCGCATGAACGCCATTGATTCATTTGGGTGCATAAAATTTCAGGCCGGCAGGGCGCTGCGAGTCACTCCTCTGTGCTGCTGCACAGTTAGCTGATGGTGCGTCATGTCCGTCCTCCAGCAGTGAGACCCTGCTGAAGACTCTGCTGCCGGAGCTGACATGGTCAAGGCCTGATGCGGCTGCATGCTGGACTCCAGACAGGGTAATATGGCGAATTTGCACGCAGACAGCATCTGTGCATGCATGCAGGATCATCAAGAGGACAAATCCATGAGGCGTGCATGCCTGCTTGGTCCTGCTGGGCTGGCGGTGGCCGAGCCAGATCTTGCAGGCTGGGCAACGCACGTCGCTGCGCTGCACGTGGTTTGCAAAGCCCTGCAGGCAGATCAGTAGCCGTACAGCACATAGTGCAGCAGCACACGCAGTAGCACAACAGCAAAACTGCGTTCAATGCGCTAATGTCATAGCCATTACTACCGGACAACAGCACTGCGCAGCAACAAAAATTCACGCATGATGCTACAGGCATTGCATGATGACATTTGCTACAGATCTGGAAGGAAGCAAGGCACAAAGTCTCCAAACCTCTCTGGCTAAGGTCGAGTTACAGCGGAGGATTGCAGGCAGAAGTTGGGATGCGGCAATGCACACCTGAAAGTTCTCCTTGTCGGGCAACAGGCCGACGTGCACCTTGCTGCAGAAGAAGCCGCCCTGCAGCGGCACCCGCAGGTGCAGGCCGTGGCACTTGGAGCCGATCTGGGCGTGCCTGCAGCGTTGCAAGGGCAACCATGGGGTCTGCATTCCCGTCTCGCTTTGGCAGTTCAGCGTGCATGATGTGCGCCGCGGCAATCGGCTCCACAGCAGGTGGGCGCAAGCCTGATACGCTTCCGGTCAGTTTTCACCAAAAAACAAAGCAGCTCAAATGCTTCGAAATTACTACCACCACAACATGACGCCACACAGACCTGGGATCAAACAGCGGGGTGCCACACGCCGCACAGCCGAAGGTGCGGTTGACGACCGGCAGCGACTGCATGGCCAGGGTGCGCGTGGTGCAGGACAGAGAAACAGCATCACGGAGGGGCAGGTGCGTGAGGAGCAGCTCCACCACATCTGCTTGAAAAGAGGTCTGCTGTTAGGGCGTGATGGCGTTCAGCTTGGTGTTGACATTGGTGCTGAGATGGCAGCTGCTTGCGCAACGGTGATCCTTTTGAGCAGTAAAATCCGGCAGAATTTGCATGCGACACTCGAGTCCGCACAAAACAGGGCAGCAGATGGCCGCTGCACAGCACCTTGTGGGAGGGTGTTCAGCGTCGCCATCGTGCCCTGCTCAGCGACAAACACGCTTGAATTGGGTGCAATGCCTCGATGATGAGCTTGGAAAACAGAAGCGCGCAGCCAAAACGCATGCACGCCAGCCCAGCATGTCAAGTGCATCCCATCGTACCAGACGCTGATCGTGCCCCGGCCTGGCGCACCAGCCGCTGCCGCGGTGCCAGCAGTGCCTTACTTGACGTTCAATCAGATACAAATTTTGAGAAATTGTTGTGTGGCGGCGAGGGCAGCCACAGGCGTTTGGTGGGTTCGAATCTCTCGGAGAAGCCCGCTCACCTCATGTCCCCATGCAGCTTATTGCAATCCCCTCACTGCACTTTCGGCGAGTGCGTTGCCTTGGTATGTGTTGATCACTGGCTTTCAAGTTGTCGTGACCAGCCGAGCGAGTGCAGAAGAGCAGACATGTGGGCCGGTGCAGGCGCTACAATATGCACTCGCAATTCGGCCTTGCCACTGCCACCGCTGCCGCCGATGCCGCCGCGGTCTATGGTGATGCTGTGTGCATGCAGCTGCAGGCGGCCCTTCGCCGCGACTGCAGCCTCGGGACCCAGAAGCGAAGGCAGGCCTCGCTGTGCCGCGCTCCTGACGGTCCCATGCCGCTCGTCGCCCACGATCGGCGCCACCAGATGTCGCGCGCAATGCAGCCGCAGCTGGTGCTTCCGGCCTGCACAATCATTGACATGCGCTAGTGGATCAAATATTGAAGTCTACGAGGAGTAGAAAATCCAGATAAGCACAGCCGCACTGCAGGGCCACAAACTGAGCTCATGTCTTCGCATATGCATGCATGTCATCAGATGCGAACCGCCGCACCCGTCGCGGGCGTCAGCTGCAGCCACGCAAAGCCGTGGCCCTCCGCCAAGCGCCGATACCTCGTGACCGCCGGCTGCATGTCCACGCTGCCGTCTGGCCGCCGGACCTCCAGCGGCTCGCTACGCATCGCACACAAGGCAAGGTGGGTTTTGAAGTGTCAACGCAAGGCCGGCAGCAGAGGCGCCAGAGACCGCCAGCAGCAGTTTTCAGGGCGAGACCTCCAGCGTAGTCTATTAGGCATCTATATGGACATGCCCCCTTTCTGCACAGCATCATGAATGCAGACATCAAGTAGACTTACCTGATGGTGCCCTCCGCGTCCAGCAGCGAGCCCTCGCCGGCCTCCACGACGGCCCAGTACACCCGCTGCACCGTCGGCAGCGCCGCGCCCGAGCCGCAGCCGCTGCCGCCATTTCTGCCGCGAAACTCTCCTTCCTGCCTGCGGCGCTCCGTCGGTTCTGCCCGGCCGCCCTGGTGTTGCGAGTCGCGTGGGCTGGCGTGTGCCGCAGCGCCGCCGGTGCTTGAAGCAGAGGCTGCCGAGCGGCGGCTGAATGCCGCGGACAGCCAGGCGGCGGACGCCGCGTGGCGCGCCACCACAAGCGCGCCGCTCGTCTCCCTGTCTAGCCGGTGCACCAGCCTGAAGCCAGGAATAGTGGTTGATAGATATAAGAGGTGTCAGAACAGCCCTTCAAATGCTTTTGCTGGGCAGCTGGTGCCGGCGTAATAGCCTGTCAATGCATACAGTTGGCGGATGAACTGGCCAGGAACATGTCGCAATCTGGTCAGTTCATTAGACGACTCAGAGCAGGCAGTGCAATGACGATGCCTAGCTGGGCATCTGTGCAGGCGCACGGTATACAGAACATGAAGGCGATCGGCCAAGCATGCAGCAGTAAACAGGGCTGCGGAGTGCTTGCCTGGGGGCATCTGCTGCGCCAAAGCGCAGCGCCTGCGCCATGGCCTCATCGAGGCTCACGCCCGTGCCTGCAGCACCCAGATCAGCCACTCAATGCGCTGAAAGAAACTAGCTCCTAATTTCAGCTGGACTTCAAAATCCACACATGTGGCGAGTGCGATGTTTCTTCATGCACAGAGCCAAGCGCATGCACATACACACTCGGACCGCCCTGCACCGCCAGCCCCGCCGGCTTGTCGGGCACCAGCAGGTCGCCATCACAGCACTGGGCACACAAATCCTCTAATCGAGCCTAATTCTTCTGTGGCAGAGAGGCTTGTGGCGAAAGCCAGTGTTGTGTACCCCAGCACAGACTTCTACCTGGGCCGCCCTGCACCGGCAGCCCTGCCGGCTTGTCCAGCACCAGCAAGTCCTCGTCGCAGTGCAGCACACGTCGCCGCAGCATCTCGCCGCAGGCCGCCACCGCCGCCGCATGGCGGGGGCCGCCTGCGTGCATGATGCGCGGCACTGTCACCCTGCATGTGGACGCCATGCGCCTGACCCTCACCAGGACCCAAATGTGTTTCCGACTGTCTGTCCAATCACAAGCAAGGGTGATCAACATCTGACGACGGAACTGTATGCGCATGCTACATGCACAAGGCGGACCAGCGCGGTCAGCATGACAGTCGAGCATCAGAGTGGGCAGACCAGCAACAGGCTGCCGGACCTGCAGGTTTGCGGGCGCCGGCAGCGGGCTCAGCGGTCTCAGCGGCGGACTCGGGTATGAGCAGCCGAGCGCCCCGCGGCAGCAGCGCGTCCTTGCTGACACGCTTTGCACCGCCTCCCTCCGCCAGGCCGGTGGCCTTGACCTGCGATCGAGTGTTGATGGCATTCGAGGAGGTGCACAGACATTTGCATCATTGTGCATTGGCACGAGGAAACTAATATACAGTGCAGCCCTGCGATGTGCTCTCCATCGCGATGGTAGAGGACAACACATGCATGTCGCCACACCTGCCGCTTTCGGAACAGGCGGTGCAGCACGCTCTCGGGCAGCTGCGGCCCCCGACGCCGCAGCCACGACAGCGCTACGAGCAGAGGCATAAGCTGGGAGCTTGCTTGTTGACTCAGATTTATACGTGTTGCTGCATCTGCCAGCAGGATGCCTGTGCATCGCCGCACACCGGGCTAAGTAGGAAAATGCGCCGCGCATTGGGTCACAGTTTGCCTGCCGAATCTGTACGACCTTTCAAACGTTATAGTACCTGTAGGTGGATCCAGCACATCGTCCACGGGCGGTGTCGCGTGGACACCAGTCCGCATCCAGCTGCCATCCGCTGTAGCGTTGGTGGCAACGCATGCCCTTGTTGAGCAGGCGGCCGGGGCAGCAAGCGCAGAAGTGGCAGAAGAGAGCTCTGTGATCAAACTTGAGCAAGTTTGCAAGAAACTGTTGGGCTGCAGGGCACGTGTGCGAGAGGATCGACAGGCCTTGAAGTGCATTGCCAACTTTCCTCGCAGCTCATTGACAGCTGACGGCCAGCTGACGGCACGTTGCTTTATGTTCAAACGCGTTGCGAGTGGTGTCGTGTGGAGCACATACGTAAACAGGGATTTGAACAATGTAAATTCTGGAGCTGAGATGTGGGGCCGCGGCATGTGGCATCCAGATTTCAGTTTGACATGCACGAGCAACATGCAGCCCAGTAAATCCCACATTACAGAGTTTCTATATTAAAGAAGGAGAACTAGTAAGCTGTAAACAGTGTTGGCACGACGACCAGTACCAGCGCCTTCGGCCTGAATGGCGTCATGCACTCGTCCTCACAAAGACAGGGAAGCCCACAGGCTGCAAGACGCGGCATCCAACGCGAAAATGACACCGCGATAACTGAAGAAACAGTCCGCATCAGGGAACAACACAATACCACTTCTGCTGGAAACGGCTCGCCAGCGGCCGTACATGTACATGATCGACCGTCAATGGCGACGAATACTCGGACTCTCACTGACGTCACAAACATGGAAATTCGCGCTGGACGCTGGACGGCTGGACTGACTCAAGATTCATGACGTCCGGCGCATGTCCAGCCGGGAGCCATCGGCTGCACTACAGCTGCCTCACAGTGCTGCTGCAGTGGCGGCCGCAAGCGAAGGGACTTCCCAAAAATCCCTCGAATGACCAGGTAAAAAATATGAAAATTATAAAAATAATGGCCAATCATCCAGCATCGCCGCCGGCGTGGCGGCGACTGCTCCCAGGGGTCAGGTGATGGTCGTCACTGTCGCAAGCGGCGCGGCGTTTGCGGGGCCGCAGGATGCGTTGTTTGCAGGACGTGCTCCCTCAGTGCGGGATGGTGGTGAAGGTCGGCTGCCAGACCTTGGGCGTCTCCGCCGGCGCCGCCAGCCGCACGCCGCTGCTCCAGGAGCCGTGCAGCCCCGGCGGGATGTGGTGCGGCAGGTGCAGCGTGCACACCGGGCCTGCGGTTTTGCGAAGTACTACTATTTTGCTTCTCAGCGCCGAGAGAGTTGCAGCTCTGTGTCCCATGGTTGAGGGGACATGGTACAGCAGGTGCAGCGTGCACACCGGGCTCGCAGACATGATGCAGGTCAAACTGATTCCTCTGGTGCTGAGTGCAGCCTTCCTGTGTAGTACACAAGCTACGTGCCTGCATACTCTGCAGGCACACAGCGGCAGGACAGCAGTTTCAGCATGAGCGATGTGCAGTGCATCATGACAGGTGGTCAAAAGGCATCACAGCCTGAAACGACAGGTTCCGATCTCGTAAAGCCTCAGAAACACCGTCGCATGCGCGCACCCTGGGAGACGCGCTGCGCGTCCAGGATGCACAGGTCGGTGCGCTGCGAGGCGGCGTTGTTGGCCAGCACCAGCAGCCAGCCATCGTCCTCCGCGGCGCCGCCCTCTCGCGCCACGAACACCGGCTCCTGCAAAAGAAAGTCAATCGTCAAGGCACTGTTCAGCAATGTGATGTTTCAAAACTCCAGGCGTAGTGCTCCGCGGTGCAGCCCTCCCAAGCCACAAACAAGGGCTCCTGCGATGAAAGGTGGTTGGCAGCAAACTTCGATGCTGTCGTCCGAACTGGGCTTCGGATGTTTCGTAATTGCAGCTGTCGTCCTCCGCAGCGCCATCCTCCCGCGCCACCTGAACCGGCTCCTGAGGTAGAATGTTTCGAGGACCGAATAAGCTCTCAGATTTCTGGGACATTGCAGACGCCTGAATGTCACAGTGGCATGCGACGTTGAAGACGGCGCGCTGCTGTGTGTGCACATGTCTTCAGTCCTAGGCGAGCCATATTCGAGCTGTTTCAACAGGATCCACAGGAGGCTGCGTTCCGGTGCTTCAGGTTATGCTGCAACGCATGACAGTGCTCTGTGGCGGTAATGGAAGGAGCGTGCCTGCACAAAGAAGTCGGGGCCGGGCGACCAGATGTCTGTCGACTGCAGGATTGCGGTGGCTGCCGGCGCCGCCTCTGGGAACGTCACCTTCATGAGCACCTGCAGAAAACATTGACCGTGCTTGAAACCAGCCACTCCTGCATGTCAACTGCATCACTCCTGCGTCAGTATCTCGACTCGGGGTGTGTGCAGAAATGTGGTAGAATGACTGCCTGTTTCCGAGTGGCTACAACCTTGTGTCAGCAGCAGTTATTACTGGAGGCGGCAGAGCGCCCAAATTCAACCGCGAGACTCCGGCGCACCTGGTTGGGTCCCCACTTGACCGGGTCGTCGATCGCGGACGCCGGCACGTAGGCGTGCCGGTAGGGCCGCCCATTGATGCCCGGGTTCAACGTCGAGAACTCGCAGCAGCGGTGCGACAGCGGCCGCTGGCTCACAGTGTTTGCTGTCGTGTCCACCACCAGCCTGGTCAGCTCGCTGCGCTGGCCGCCGCTGCGGCAAACGAAAAGACGGTTCGGTCAGTGAGGGATGCAGTCAGAAGCCGTCACGCTTGTCATGTTGTGGTGGCAGGCCCGGGAAGCTTTGCTCATCTTGACGCGCACCGCCGTCCAGAGGCAGTGCCGCAGCACGCATGTCAGGCCACATGGCGCTCAGCAAGAGAGTTAGGGTTTCAGATGTATTTTGACATGTTCAGAGGGCGCTGCCGGAGGCACTTGTAGTAGTCGGGCCCGGTGGAGTCGATTGGGCCACATGCCGATCTATCATAGATCTATCACAGAATCGAAGGTTTTGTGAATTGTTATCTAGTGTTCAATAGCGGACTTGTAGTAGTCGGGCCCGATGGTGTCGATGCTCATGGTGAAGCTCACGGTCTTCCAGCAGATGGTGTCGATGATCACCTGCGCCAGCAGTGAAGACTGGTCAGCGAAAGTGACTGCAAGGCCGCGCAGGTGCAAAGCATGCTGGCACTCCGCACTCCATCAGCTCGAGCTGTGCAGTGCCGCTCACATGTGCGAAACCACAGCAGCTCAGGTGAGGCAACATGTGAGACCAGGGATGTGGGAGTTGCACAGTAGGCGCTGCTGAGATGCCAAAGGCTGCGGAATCCCCACCTTGTCGCCCTGCTCGAAAGCGTTGACGTGGTGGAAGGAGAAGAAGGGCTCTGTGTCCAGCACCTGCACCTAGCAGTGGGCTCTGTCTTCGAAAGGGTGCCTCCAGTCCCTTTCAGCCCGCATCACGTGGCGAGGTGAGCAGCCGGCCCTTCCGGCCTGGCAGGATTGAGAGACAGCCGCCGGCTCTGCAGCAGGCAGCCCTGAGGAGGCCCGCAGCTTGATTCCAAGTTCCGTGATGGACAACTGAGCAGTTCAAGCAGATAGTGATCATAACGGAGAGCTGTTCTGCTGGCGCCTGACTCACCTTGGCAGGGGCGGAGCTGCCGGGGCGCGGCACCAGGTGCACCCTCGTCAGCAGCCGCTCGTGACAACACACAGCTATGGGACTTTGTCGAAGATTGACCGGTGCGGAGCTGCCCGGGCGCGGCACCAGGTGCACCTTTGTCGGCAGCCGCTTTCAGACCTTAAGAACAATCAAGCGAAAAGCAGAGCTGAAAAATGTGTCGAAAAGTGTCCCACCTTGGCGGGCGCGGAGCTCCCGGGGCGCGGCACTAGGTGCACCTTTGTCCGCAGCCGCTCGTCATAGACGATGCACTCCGCGATGCTGCACTTGCCTGTTCGCCAACCAGGAGATCTTCTCAACATGCATAATTCCTCATCGCAGTTTCTGCAAGTCTGTGCACAATATGCACAGCCGCAGACGCGGTGGTAAGCACGGGACGGTTGGGCAGTCTGCAGGGGCAGGCCAGTGAGCAGCGCAGAATGCCCCTGGAAGCTCGACAAAACTGTACAATGCAAAAGGCATGATAGAGCAAGGTCGAAGCATGGAAAATATGTAAAACGCACCGACGCAGTACTCGAACAGCAGCTTGCGGAAGTCGAGCCGCGTCGGGTTCTGCAGCAGCACGTAGTAGTTGTCTGTGACGGCCAGGTCGTGGAAGAAGGCGAACGCGCCGTCCTGCAGGCACCAAAGGTAAAAGCTCACAATTGCTCACTCTGACGGTTGTTGTTGTCATTGATGATGCGGCCTCGTGAGAGGGACACAGAAAAACCCGCCTCTGAGATAGACCACCCTTGCCGCTGACTTCCGCAGCACTCAGCGTGGCTGTGATTCTGCATCATCTGCACACTGCTGTAAATCTGTTGCCTGCTCTGGCCGCCATACGCAACGGCGGGATGCAGCTGCGCATGTACTTATGGCGACGGCGGCGCACCTTGATCGTCATCGTCTGCTTGTGCGCCAGGCTGCAGTCCTGTGCGTATTCATAGAAGCTGACCTTGGCGTCAAGGCCCGCCACTGTTGAACCGAATGTCACCCACCTGCGGTGACAAGTCGTGTTGTTAGGTGAGCGACCTGCAATAACCGACTTGTGCGGCAATCCAAACAATCAGATGCACAGCTGGCGAAATGGTGAACGCAGTGATTGTGGCAGGTGATGCGGCGGGAGGGCCGGCCATGTTCATTCCATCAGCAACTACTGCGGGTGCAAAGCGACCGACGTTGAGGCTCACCGCCGGGTGCCGTCGGGCTGGTGCATGATGCGGTAGTGCGCCGCAAAGGGGCCCTTGCCATCGATAGAGCCCGCGATGTCGGTCTCCCCTAATGTGGACAGGTCCGCGGGGTCCATCTCGTATGGAAGGCCGCTCTCGTGCAGCGCAAACAGCCGCCCGCCCCACTCCAGCACACCTGTAGCAATGAGCCAACGCGCAAGGTGTACGCCAAGCGATTGCTGCAGCGTCTGCGTGGATGCCTCGCGTGCATATTCAGTGCATGTCCAGTGCTGGCACACACTGCCGCTGCCATCCGTGGAGCGCCATGGGAGCAGATCACGAAGTGTGGCCCGCAGGCATTCCAAGGAGGATACCAGCGAGCGGCACCTGTGTTTGCGACATTCTTGACCTGGAACGTGAAGGGGTTGTTGAACCACTTGCCGGAAGGGTTCCCGGTGGCAAAGGCCCCGGCATACAGCATCTTCTGCGCGCGCTGCTCCTCGACAAATCCCTGGGTGCGCACGTACCTGCGCGCATTTTGAGAGACCGATGAATGAGCAGCTCTTGGACATTCCTCTTCAGGTTGGTTCTGCCTTCACGCGCATTGTCCTGTGCATCTTAAACGCTATTCATGATCAGTACCATGATTGTCCTGTCCCGACTAACCTGTTGGAGAAGTGCGCCTTGCCGTCCACAAAGGTGAAGCAGCTGACCATGCCGTCGCCGTCGAACGGCTGGTTGAGCTGTGTGCCGAAGACCGCCAGCTGGCCGGGCCCATTGCGGAACAGCGTGCCGCGTAGCTGCGCCGGAATGGCCCCCTCTATGAGGTCCTCGCTGAGCCAGTAGTCGTACTCCTCGTGCTGACTGCGGTAGAAGCTGATCAGCCCCTGCAGCATGCCGGCTGCGGCGGCACCACACGCATAAAGGAGTTACTAGGCCGGAGTTACTGGGCAGGCAGATGGGTGGACTGAAAGCGATTGTTGTGGCGTGATCGTCCGTGAGGAGCTTGGTACATCGCGCTTTGGAAGCTTCACCGAGCCTGCAGTGCACCGAGAGCGTTGTACTAACGCCATGCGCACATGTCAGTCAAATGCCGGCGGTAACGCCGCGCCGTGGCAATGCCACCTTGTCATGCCACCTTGTCAGCCAGAACGCTGCTGCCCCAGATCGCGCACGCGAGGCCTTGCAGACTTCAGTACCGAGCCTGGAAGCTCGTGTGGCATCATGCTGCACCGTCCCACCTGTGATTTCGGGAGCAGCGCTGTGCTCCGCGCCGGGGAGAGGCATGGCCATTGGCTCAATGGCCCCTGTCGTCGCCACGCCATTTGTCGCAATGGCCGAATTCACTTGTGAAGTCCGCGTGGGGCCGCACCGATCGCGGGAGGGGGCCGGCAGGCGACCTGCACTCGGAAGGATTGAACATGTTGCCCAGCAGCTGCAGGACAGCTCCGATACCAGGTCAAGACTAGATGCGCAGCCCTGCGTGTCAGTAGACATAGGATTGCATGACCTGCCGTCTGCACGTATGGTCGCGGCGCACCTGGGCACGGCTGCTGCCGCGATGTGGGGTGTTGAGTCGTATGCGTCAGGTAGCCAGCGGCCGGACGTTGCCCAGAGAGCAGTAACACACGCATGACTGCACCGCTTCCGTACAGACACAAATGGGGCTTCAGCAAACAAGCGCTATATCTGGGCAGCGTCGGCGTGTTACTGCGCTAAAGCGCTATAATGACCTGTGTTAGTCACCGCGCTGTGAAGCCACGTATGCCCTTGTCAGACGGGCGTCAGACGAAGTCAAACCCAAGCTAGCTCCAGTACGTCGCTGACACCAGTGTGGTTGCTTGACGACTTCTTGACGGCAGCAGCTCGTCAAACTGGGGCTTGAAATGCGGTGCGCCGAGCAACAAAATTCATCGCGCCGAAACAGGGATGGCGGCGGCGGCGGCGGCCGCAGCGGAGGGGCTGCCGCATCCTCTACGATGCTGTTTCAAACATGTGCTGCGTGCAGAAAGCATCGATCTCCCTCATCCGCATCGCGTGCCTGTCATCAGCCCAGCGCCGCTGCTCACAGACCTGCACCAGGACAGATCGACCTGTTCATTTGCACATCCTTCAAGTGTCCATCAGGTTGCCCCTTGGCACGCACTTGCAGCACGGCATCATTCATGGAGCACTGCAGCCATGCGGCATCTACAAGAGCTGCCGCAGCGCGCATGCAATGGAGCAGCAGTCGCACCAGGGCTGTGGACTCCTCCTGTTGCGCAATCTGGCAGGCTTCCATGATGGTCCGGATGGCTGCGCTGCGACTCTCGTGCGCCGCCTCCGCCAGCTGCAGCAGCTCCTGCCGACCCTGTATGATTGGATGAAAGTGTCCTGAGAGGTCGAGCCCTCCACCATGCATGAGCAGTCACCGCTCTGCATGTCTGTTCTAAGTCTCTCCTTTTGCTGCACCCGTCCAGGCCTAATCTGCTGCCGGAGCTTGTACAGTGCGATCACATGGTCGAGTAGCAATGACGAGCCAAAGCTTACCATCTGCTGCGTCTGCTCGTGCGGCTGCATGCTGCTGCGGCGGCTGGCCATGGACATGATGCTGCTGCTGCGGCCGGTGGCGCCCCGGCGAGACGCAGCACCGGCGCGTTTCTCCGGCGGCAGCGCCGCCACCTCCCGACAAGCGGCGTCAAACTCCGCCTCTAGTTGTAGCATCTGCAGCCAGTCTCGTATTAAGTTTCCGATTCATCACACGCCAGATCAGAGTTTGAATCGTACGCAGGCGTTCAGCCGCTGCAGGCTGCAAAAGAGGCCACAGCCCGACCCAAAGGCGCGAAACTTAGCACGTAAACATCATGTGCACCCTGAAACGCTCCTGCCAGCAGGCAGCACACCTGTTCGAGGTGCTCTGCGCACAGGCTGCCTTGATCTGCCGCCGCTGCGCCGGCTGACGCTGCCAGACTCTCCACAGCCATGCTGCTGCCAGCGGCGGCAACTGCCTCAATCTCGAAAAGCTGCAGCCTGAGCTCCGAGGTTCCGATTTTGGCCTCCGCTACGGCAGGTGCGGTGCACTCTGCTACACCTGCCGAAGGCGCGTCTGCAGCATTGCGGCTCATATCTTGCACATCAGATGCGCATGAAGGCTGGGCGCCGCCACTGCTGAACGCGGTCTCTTCTCGTGCCTGTGTCAGCCATTCATCCACTGCGGTCGACGAGGTGTGTGTTGCTGCGTCTGCAGCGCAGCGTACAGCGCTGCGGTAATGCCGGATGTCCGCATGCAGATGCGCGTGCCTCTGCAGCGCCTGCGCCTGCAGGTCCACACGAACATATGCAGTCCTTCAGGTCGAGAAAATCCATGCACTGTGGTTTGGTCCAGCAGGTGCATATCTGCTATCGGGACACTTCAAAAGCCACGGAGACTGCTATCAAACTCGAGATGAAAATTGAGGCAAGCTGTCCAGTCGCGCTCAGCATGAATCAGCCAGGCGAAGGAGCAGACGGCACACCACGAAAGCAGAGGTGGCGGCAGCCATCTGGTCGAGGGCAGCGGTCCACAGTGCCGCTGCTGGCAGCAGCGCGCGTTCCAGGCTCGCCCATGCTGGGTGCGCAATTGGGTTTGCCAGCTCCTGCAACCAGCAGAAACAATATGTACGAGAAATGATAAGGCGTATAGCGCGGACGTTGAGGTGCTCGGTCGCTCGCAGCAGGGCGTCTTTCAGGCCACGACAATGCGTGCAGGAAGCAAGAGTGCACACCTGCGGGAGCTGAGCCGCATCCTGCAGGTGCGCCGCCCGCAGCTCGGTCGCTCTGGCGGTCGCCTCCGCGGCGGCGCGCTCCGCGACGGCCGCTCGCTCCTCCCCGGCCTTGATCTTCTGCACCTCCACCTGATGGCAAAGTGCAAGGATGCAGGACGTCGTGTCACGAAGTCAACTGCTGCACCTACTGCAATTGAACGGCTTTGTGCAGCGCCAAAGGCATCGTCGATGCATGCTCAGATGTCCGTGTGTGCCACGCAGCGGCCATTTTATTGCAGATTGCCGTGCAGATTGCATGGCAATCTGCACGGTCACCTGGTGCAGCTCGATCGCGGCTGCCACCTCCGCCGGCGACACGCGCTGGTGGTCCAGGAACTTCAGGTGGCGCAGCTGAGCGAGGACGGCGCCGCGGTATGAGGCGGCGGCGCAAATAGGGTTGCCTGCCAGCGTGAGACTGCATAGAACCATGTTGCTCAGCTACATTCTCACCAGCTATCCGATGACATAGGCACCTTGATGATGTTTGCATTCGATTAGCATGGCGAAGGACATCAACAAGCAAAATGCAGGCACACGACCCGCCCTACTCTTCCTGAACGTATGGCATTGCCTGCCTCAGATGATGCTGCAGATTGAAATGAAACCAACATGCGACCTATGAGGAACTCTCACCTGCACAAGCTGCGCAAATTGCGCAGCGAGCCCACCTCCGCAACGTCACAGATTGCATTCCGCCCTGCGCATGAGCGCATTGTAAAGTGCAGTGACAGGAAAGCAACGTGCAGATGACTAGATTTCGTAGTGACATCGATGAAGTCTGCACTCCCAATGCGCTCCAGCTGTCTCACCTATGGAGAGGTGCACCAGCGACGGCAGTGCCGGCAGCGGCGTGATGCGTTCGATGCCATTGCCGTACAGGGAGAGGCTCGTCAGACTGGTGAGACGAGACAAGGATTCTCCGTCGATGTCGACGAAGCTGTTAAAGCTCACATCGAGATGAACAAGGTGCGCCTGATGCAGTTCATGAAGAAACCACTGATAAACAACTCGCCGCGCTGCCTTGGCATCGACTTGTAACGAGCGAGCATTGCGTGTGAAGCAGAAATACATCAAATTACCAGCGATTCAATTCCCTTTAATGACGATAAAGAGTTGTTGTCAAGCTTCAGATTCGCCACCGAGGTTGGCAAATCCACCGGGATGGCCGTGAGCCCCTCATATGACAAGCTGCGAGTGACTGGGTCACTGGACGCAGATGATGAATATAATATATTTGTCTTCATGGTTCATTCTTCCGAAATGGATTGGCCAGTGCAAACTGGATGCCCGAGATCACACAAAATGGCGACATGTCGCAGACGATGGAGTATCGACATGTGCAGCCACTGTAAACATGCAAATACAGATGTTGTAACTTGGGGATTGATCATCACGCTGAATCGAGCACATTTTAAGGGCCGTCTGGGGCGCAGGGGCGAAGAACGTGCACACTAGGGTCCCCAATGCGACCGCTACTCACATCCCCTTGCATTTCCCACGGCCGTGAAACCCTAAACCCCCACGGCACAAAACCTTCTCGACTGCGAAGGCCGCCCCACTTCCCTCTTTCACGTCTCGTTCAAATTCAACTCCCCAGCCGCAAGATCGCGGCCGAGTCAGCCATTCTGACCATGGCGTAGCGCCGCAACGACCCGTGAGGGCCAGCCGCCACAAGCCCACACGAGGTGATCCGCAATTTGTGTCTTCGTTAATACTTCAAAGCGTGCAACTGCACCCACATGCAGCCTCTTTGGCCTCTTGGCCCTTGTGCAGAAGAGCTGCCCTCTCGAGAGGACGGAAACAAGCTTTTCCAAGAGGAAGACAGGAGGAATCGCATTGTGTTCGCAAGTGGCACTCTGTGCGGCTCGTTGCCCCCGGCTATGAGGAGACCCAAGCTCCCTCTGCTGAACTCTTCGTGTAGATCTGCTGGCAGGAATCGAACATACAAACTTTGCCATCTCTGAGCCGAGGTCGCGCCGCCTGATGGATGCTTATCATGTTTTGCTTGCTTGCTTACAAATGGGCGCCTTCTCCAGGCACCCCGTTTATGCTACCTAGCTGCACTGACGCTGTGAGCTGTCAGGGCCTCTCTCTGAGCCGCTCCGCCCATCATGTGGGTGGTGACGGTATGAAAGCGGGGCCACAGCCAGCAATGATCCTCCAAATCCACTGAACTGCCACTTACATGGCACTAGGTCTACTTGAGGTTCACATCTCCGCTTCGCAGGTGCCCAATGCAGGGACCGACAACGCGTCAGCCAAGGGCACCAGCCAGCCCCATATGACGCACAATGGTGAGGCGCAGCTGCAGATTTTACCATACTCACTTGCAATGCTGCAATCGAAGACTCTGTTGCATATTGCCCTCCATAGAGGTGTTCCTGGGATGCTTTCCCATCATGCATTCAAAGGGCGTACGAGGGCATACATCGAAAAACCGACCTTAAACCAGCAGCCGTCTTTCCTTTGTGGTGGCTGTCTGACCTGTCTCTCGGGACATGCCTCAGGAGAACAATGTCTAATCCACCCGCTCGGTTTTCTGCAGGGCGCTGGGTCACCATGGGCTGAAGCAAGAGCACAGAAGGTGTGTCTTGCGAGACTTCTTGCAAGGTCTAGAGACTTCCGTGACAACAGCGCCATGCACAATGCATACCCCGGACGTGGCAGCTTACCCATGCTGTGAATGTCCCTGTCTTTTGTGCTACATAAACATGGAGGATCGTGTTGCGGTGCTGGCACCTGGTTCCTGCATCGTGTCTATTTCACCCTCCGATATTCTGCTGGTCCACACCATGTACATGCGTCTGCTGGCGCACATCAGGCTGACTTGCGCTTTCTGCCATCGCAGTCGTCGCCATGGTGGCTGCGTGTTGAGCATCGTCACTTCCATCGTCCTCTGCCAGCCTCGTTACGTTGGTCTCGCCATGGTGCGTTCAGCATTAGATCCTGTCTGCAGCGATCATTGCTCACAATACAAGCCATGCAGCCTTCTTGCCACGGGCGGGGTAGCGCACTGCGCAACGACCCTGTCTGCTCACAGATGAGCTGAGAGCGAGCCTTCACTCCATATAGGAAGCTGTCAGGGTAAACTCTATACCCTAGTCAGTGCCATCAGGGTGATTATATCCGCCATGTGGGCACCCGTCCCACATCCCGTCAATGTTCCGTGAACCTGGCTGACACTTTTGGCGCTTCTGCCACAGGGGATGTGACATAACTTGGACGCGCTGCGGCAACGCCAACACCAGTTCCACAAACCACTCGCCACCACAACTTCGACAGCGGATCTTCTCCCCACGGCCTCTGGTGCGGCTTTGCCCTTGGCCTTGTGCCTATCTTTCTCCCAATCAACTTTGCAGCAGGCAGCAGCTCGGTGATGACACAACACAATTAGGAAGATCCGTCTGACCTGAGTGATTGAGAAAAGGTTCTCTGAGAGCTGTCTGTCCCGCTGCAAGGCACACCTGGTCTGATTGTGTTGGCCAGTGAAGATTCAAATTGGAATTACCGTCAAAGCATGCTCTCGAGCAGCAATGCTGATACTTTTGGCTGATTCTGAGGCCAGCCTTTATATCTGTGTCTGCGCTCATCTTAGGATCGGTTGCGTCACGCGCTGTTTGTGGCAGGGCTGATGAGTCTAATTAGATGTTTGATGCGGCACCCCGGGCTTCCCGGATGCGCTGTGCTGAGACGAACCAAAGGCAAATCCATTCAAATCTGACCTGCCGCTCGAAAACCTGTGACGCAGCAAAATCGTGCTCCTCGTAACTTCTGTGGCCGTTCTTGGTGCAAGCATGTAGAGGTGCCATTTAATCCCCCGGCGCCTGGCTGCTATGTAAGCGTGGCGTTAGGGGTCCCCATAAAGGCACAGAGCGGCAGCATCTGTTGAGTCCTCGTCAGGAGCGCCTCGCGATGAGCGGCGAGGAATTTATGTATGCGACATTCCTGACAGCAAACACGCTGCCAAGTCCATGCTCAGCTGGGTGAACAACCAATTACTGCTGCTCCCTGCTGTGCCTGCAGGTGGGACTCGATGCATCTCCAGGCGGCGTCTGCCTTCAACCTCATCCAGACCTCATCACCACTGGTGGGGGTTGTTTGTCGAACCACCCCAGTGCTCTGGCTGCATGTCTGCTGCCCATTCTTGTGTGGTTTGCGAGGGAGATGATGACACTTTCCCCGAGTGATCGAAGCTGAACGCAAACCTGCTACACAGCCTCCATGGAGGCCAAGCCAGTAATCCTGATCCCACGCAACCACAGACAGCATGCTGTTATATCAGACAAAAGCTGCGCCGATGATGAGCAACTAAGATCGACTAGCTGAGCCTTGACAGTGAGGAACAAACTTTAACTCTCTTGCTGAGGCGAACAGCTGTCTGTGTGCCCCCGCAGGTCCACATGTGATCCGCACCCAGATGCATCTCCCGAGCCACTGCTCCCGGGTTCCAGCGCCACCACTGCACCGCCGCGTCCCGCGATCGTCCTTCAGCAGAACAGGTCAGCTGATTTCCATTGCCATGTTCTGTTTGGTTCCATTCACCTGTCGTGAGACAAGCACAGCGAGCGGACTTTCAGATGATGACAAACAACAAAAATTAGATGACGAAACCGAACAGCATGGTCGGCGTCTTGCCGGCTGTTGCTGTCTGTGACGAACAAACGAGGCATTTGTCTGATGGATCGACCGCTCTGCTGTGTTTGTTTTTGCCATTCTGGGCATTTGTAGTTGTATTAAACTTGTTGACCGAGATGATGAGAAACTCACACTCTACCTAGCGCACCATGAGGAGCGGAACTTAGCATCTAAGGGGCTGATCGGTCATCTCTGCCTGGGTGTTGCACCCACATGCGCTGACATTTAGTCTTTGCCTGCTGTGAGACTTGACCCTGCGTCTTGTGCCAGCTGCATCTGGGTTGCTGCCACCCCGTGCACTGCTCTTCGATGCACACGCTGCTGAGCATAGAGCAAGCAGGGGCTGCGTGGGCATGACTGTGTCCTGGTGGCAGCGGGGCCGACATCCCTGCTGTCGCCGGTGGGCTTGGCCTAATCTCGCGGCCCTCCATGCGCGACACACAGCAGCTCTTCAGCAATGTTCGAAAAACAACGTCGTTCATCATGCTGCTGTCTGCCCTTGCAGATTTCAGATTTGGGGAGCGGCATGAGGCCCAGCCGCATGCCATGCCCAATGGAACGGGTTGGGATCGGAATCTCAACTGAGGCCGGCATGGCTGGCGGACATGATTGTGGCTTGTTCTGCAACCTGCTGCACGATTCACAGCTTGGGTTTCAGACTTTCTTTGAAGCTGAGGGTGTAACTCTTTGTGCCACGAGCTTGCCGGTCCCTTCAAAAACCACATCCGACTCTGACACCTTTTTCAAAATCTTTCAGCGGCCACATTGAAACCTACTCCACTCTGTGACTGGTCTCTTGCATCAACCGAATTCCGCAAATGCGCTCCCCAAACGCAGCTCCTGGCACTGCACCAAGCCGCAGTGCCAGCGACAGCGCTGCACCAAGTCCCATAGTCAACATGCCGTAGCCAGCCTCCAGCACCTGCACCATTGCGATGCGCGCCCACGACACAGGCTCCCCTGTCACGCTGTCCTCATACCACAGGCCTGCAGCATCATAAATACGATCACGCCATGCACGCGCTCCTGTGCCAACTACGTCTGCCTGATGTTCCCAATTGCTCCAATGCACGCACGAGCGGTGTTTCATACACAAACGTACGGCATGAATCCTCGCCTGTCTGCTGGCCCAGCAGCGGCCGGCCCTGGCACCACTGTCGCATGCTGAACGCCGCCCACAACATAACCGTAATCAGGCAGCCTGAGCAGACGGCGCCCTGCAACGCAAGTGATAATTTCATCCTTCACACGCTGTCTCACTGTGGGAATTTCCAGACCTCCTCCTGCAGCACTGACGTCCTCTCGATCGTGATTGCGGCACGCCCACCAGCACCTCACATAAACGCAGCACTCTCTCGTCGACCCACCTGCCCTTGAACGAAGCCCACAACCGCCGCGCCCGCCACCGCAGACAGCAGGCTGTTGGCACAGTGCTCCGCCGCCAGCAGCCAGCGGTGCGGCGGCCGCGCCTCATAGTGCCGCAGGTCCGTCCGGCTGCACAGCGCCAGCAGCGACTCCCGGTCCGTCGCCTGCAGGCCCTGCGAACAGGACAGGACCGAATGTGCACTGTACGTGGACCTTGAGTGGACGACGCTGCAGCTGCACACCTCTGCGGGACTTCATCTAATCAGTGTGATGTCAGCTTCAGTGCTGCGCAGCAATGATTTGCACAGTGTTAAGCGAGGCGCACGTTGTGCCTTCTTTGAGCCGCCACATTCAGATTTCAAATGGATTCGTCAATCAAACTGTCAAACTCCTACCCGGTAGGCCGCCAATTGCTGGTCCATCTGCTGCAGGTCCGCTGGCAACACGCCGCGCTGCTGGCAGTGCCGCCAGAACGTGGGCGAGGCGCGCAGCCGGCTGAGCTGGGCGTTTGTCACGGCGCTGCCATTGGGCGGTGCCGCGCCTCCCAGCTGCATGCTGGGCTGTGCCTGCTGGAGCAACGCCGGCTCCTCGTCGATCTGCGCATTTGTTCCACTGTCTTACAGGTAACCATGACTGTGAAATGCGTCATGAGCACAGGAAATTCGGAGAGAGAGAGA